>ERZ724522.6-NODE-6-length-182329-cov-9.202047_pt1 | contig 182329 bp, 208 predicted proteins | sample MGYA00376055_ERZ724522 | MGnify/ENA primary metagenome ERZ724522 (study PRJEB28724, sample SAMN07190884) | wastewater metagenome | isolation source: effluent of sewage treatment plant in Hong Hong | place: Hong Kong | collected 2016-03-17 ... | reverse complement strand
CGTCGGAGACGAGAGATAGGGCAGTCTTTACTCCGGTAGGGTCAATCACTTCGTCACCCCAAATATTGAAGTGTTCACGACGTGTCAGGCCCAACTTCTGTGCTGTTGATTTGCTGTTCTTGGACATACTATTATTATACCGTGTTTTGGGCTATTTTTGCAGTTTTTAGGCCATTTTAGGGGTATTTTAGCCCTATTTTGGTCATTTTAGGGGTTTTTTGACCGTTTTAGCCCTATTTAGGGGTATTATAGCGGTATAGGCTAAAATAAGGGGTATTTGCCCCTAATAGGGCATTTGTACCTTCCACAATCTGGTAATGCGGGCTGAATAGCTAAAAAAAGGGGGCGCAGATACCTGCTACCATCCTACACATGCTTTCGCATGCTCCCTTTTATATTGCAGTACTCCTTACAAGAAAGATACAACGGCATCGGCACTCCACACTGGGGAGTGGCAATGGTCCGAGGTGCCTACCGTAACCGGTACACATTACCTACATTATCAGTAATGTTATCTTTCTCTCTTCATTCTTATACCGCGAATTGGCTTATTTTTGCAGTTTTAATCTATTTGTATCTTCCATAGTTTGTTATGGCGGATAGCTAAAAAAGAAGGCTCAATCCCATGCGGGAGAACCTTCTTTTTTCAGGAAGCCTTTTTGTTCAGGACTTCCTGAACGTACTCAGAAACTTCCTCTTCGTTGACCCGCGCCCTAAGTATCTCATCAGAGAGATCCTCAATCGTACGTCGATATACACATACTGCAGCATGCATGTCATGGTTAAGGAGCTCAATCTTGAGCTCCGCCGCCGCAACAGCAACCTTTGCTAGGAAGATTCTAATCGCCTTTTTTGTGTCCTTGTTCATACTATTATTATGCCGTAAAACAGGGGATTTTTGCAGCTAAACACCCTGCCAAGAGGCAGCTATTACAGCAGTACCGTTAATAGCTACAGGTGCCGATACCCCGATATAATCTGGATTACCGACAACAACCCAAATAACGGGAGTATTACCAACTAGAGGTACCGCGACCATTTTGTAATATGTAGCGGCACCATGCTCCCTGGCATGAGAACCTGCAGTTGTTCCCTTACGTGGTGCCTTTCCAGCGCTAGCGAAACTATCACTACCGCCTAGTATTTGATTCCCTGCTCGATTTGTCATGTGAGACTCAACCCGGTTGAATCCTCTCCCCAAGGTAGAACAAGCCCACCGACCTGAATCCACCTATTTGTTCCATCAGCCGGATAACCTTCCGCGGTCGCTATTGCCTGTGACCCCCAATAAATATCCTGCAAGGTTCCATGCCTGCCCTTTGTCCCCACAGTAGTAGAAGCAATACCAACAGGGAACAATGGCCAGGAGCCATCAATATCATTAGCCGCGTTTCCCCACGTAGAATCCGCAATAGCAGCTCCGCTTGATGTACCTTCGCAAAGAAGTTGCATTGTTGCTGTAGTACTTCCAATGCGAGACCTACCTAGTGTGTTCAAGTTACTAATACTAGCGGTAATGCTACCCGTGTTACCGTAAATCAATCCAAAGTTTGGATTAGTCCAACCATTTGTTGCATTTGCTGGTTTTTCAAACAACCAAAGTCCAGTAGGACCGCCACTAAAGCACAGAAGCACGCGACAACATTGACCATCCGTGCTCTGTAGAACAGAAAAACGATGCTGTATGGCGGTTGTAGCTGCCCCATAGTTACCAGCAGAAAGCAATACAACTTCGTCCGTAGCGGTAGGTCGTGCGCTAGTTGTACCGCCTGTAAAGGCAGCGGACTGTGACATAACAATCGTCATAACGTACGTGTTCGAGTTTAGTAGATCGAAGCAGACCTCGAATGTAGATGTAATCCCGGAGAAACGTAGGACCATCCAAGAATGTGCCCCTGACCCAGCCCAAACAAGCGAACTATCAGTGCTCCAACGATTTACCCCATCCCCTGCTGTACCCGCCGTAGTGCCATTGCATGAATAACGTACTGTCGGTGGAAGAATGCTTAGAGCTAGAAGAGCATCAATAATACTCTTTACCAGTTTCTGGTGGGTTGCCGTCACCGACGCTTGTCCTGCGACAGTGCTATTACGAGTAAGCTGCCATGTCTTTGTGTACGATGGAAGGGGCATTAGGCGATTGTCCTTAGTCGTGCCATGGAGCACGTCGCTGAATCACTCTGTCCACCGCCTGTTTGTTTCAGGCGTACCTGATATATTTTAGCTGTTTCCGCCATCACAGCAGAGACAGTTTTATATTCAGGTTCTTGAGAAGTACTTGTAACAGAACAAACTTCAACATTATCTGTTTTATTCCAAAGTTGTAGCGTTGCTGTAGTACTTCCTGAAGTACTTTCCAACAAAGCTTCAAAAGTACAAGTAGTACCTATATGCTCTGCTGGATCGTAATAATATGCACCTATAACTAGGTATCCCGTATTGATATTATTTGCTACACCAGAAAAAAAATAAACCATATCTGGACCAGCGGCACCAGTAGCTCCAGTAGCTCCGGTAGCTCCGGTAGCTCCATTCGTACCAATTGTACCGTTTTCTCCTGGAGGACCTTGTGGCCCAGGAGGTCCAGCATTAAACAACGCAAATAGAAGTTCTTGTTCAGCGGGAAAATTTGTTGTTCCAACTCCGCCGGAGCTTACAAGAGTAACAGGAATCGAAAGCCAACCAGTATCAAGTGTTGGAAGTCCTGTTACAGACCATATTTGAAAGTCTTCAGAAGAGTTTTTGCTTTGAATTACTATCTCATCGTTTTCTGAAGCTTGAGAAAGAAAGACTGCGATATCTGTTCCGTCGGCGGTCAAAAAATCAACAGCGAGTGTTGTAGAATTTATTTGTGTTTCATTCTCCCACTGTATGTAGCCATCGGCTGGGTTTGACTCACCTACTACATCACTTGCAGTGTAGAACCACATCGTGGCTGAGAGACCAGGAGGTCCCGCTGGTCCGCCACCATCCTCAAATACCCTATCAAACCCTTCGACAACAGCCTTGAGAGCACTGCCACCAGGACGAAAAAAGCGCTGGTCATTCGCCTGCGGGTCCAAGTAAGGGTTAGGCATTTACAGGTAGAGTAGCAAAAAAATAAAACATAGAAAAACGGTAACACTCCTACCCAAACAACTTATCAGGCCAGAAGTGTCCTTGTGTTTCAAAACGGAGTTTCGACTTCTCAGACATTTTATAAATGGCGCAAACGTCTGAAATCTCTCCGACCTCAAGGTTGTCTGATAGGGTGCTTGAGTCACCTGCACCTTGGTAACAAATATCGATAGTGGTCTCACTCTCAGACCACTCGGCAACCGTCTTCACATAACGTACGAGTACTACCTGTACGTTGTCAGTGTACTCATCCAAAATACCAATATGTACTCCAGAATACGGACCTCGAATCAATACAAGGTCCCCACGTGATATGGAAGCAAGTTCTTCTGCGGTATCCTTTTTCTCTCGCCGTTTGTTCAAATCTCTTGGCCACAACAGAGGGTCTCTTCTACCAGCTAGATTTGCTCTAGCTATTTCCGAGACTTTTGAAATACAACAAACGTCGGAGATAATTCCTATCTCCAACTCATTTGTAAAGACGGATGAAGCTCCGCAACCATTCGCGGCGATATCAATGGTTGTCTCTGCCTCCGTCCACTCGGCAATTGTTCGGGCCCAACGAAGAGTAACGACCTGCCTATCCAATGATATTCCATCAAGAATACCAATATGAACACCGCTATAGGGTCCTCTAATGATAGCAAGGTCGCCCTGGGAAATAATAGTAAGAGGGATATCCTCCTCTTTACCGAATTTGATGTTCTTGATATTCGCACCTTCTTTTACACTTTTCTTTACTGTTGCTATTTTCATTCCTCGAATTCAATTTTGTTTTGCAATAGGGCATCTTCAAGCCCCATTACGGTGAAATTACCGCACTTCGGACATTCATACCCGTGTGCGTCTGGTTCTGTTTCACCTCTTGTGAGCTCATCACAAAAGGTGCAATACCCTTGGTACTCTTCCGACGCTTTGAAATACAGCGCGTCTTTGATTTTCATACCCTTCTCCTTCTTAGCTGAAGTTCTTTTAGAAGTTCAGGCTTATTTTTTAGCATATCCACAATATCTTCTATCGCAATAAAAGTAGCGACATCGAGTGTCTCTACTTCGGAAATAAAGTCACCACCCTCCTCCACAGTTCCGTCTTCGTGGAGTGTTGTCCAAAGATCGTTAATAACAACTTCTGTAACAATATCCTTATGCCTCCTTTGGACAGATTCTTTGTTATCCAAAATAACCAGATAACACTTGTCATGCTTCTTGTGTGTTGGCTCTCTTTTATCGTCGTCGACGACAACGAAGACTCCGTTGTCTGATTCGAAATCAACTTCCATAGCTTTTTATCTCGTCATACAAGGCTTTCTTCAAACCCGTTAGATTTATTTTCTCTTTTATAGTTAGCTTAGAAAGACAAATACTAACTGTAGTACCACCACCAACCTCTTCTATTTTAAAGCGAACAGAAAAACTATCATTCTCCTCACCACCGTCAAATATGTATTTATACATTTTAAGATTAGAAAAATAAACCTCATGTTTTTTATATATAAGATGAAATACTCCATCAGCTACCCTGATAACTACCTTGGAATCATCTGGTCTAGCTCTAAATACAAACTCTTTTTTTGTTCCAAACATAACAGGAGCTTCTTCTTTTTTATTTTTCTTAGCGGCCACTTTTTCCTCCATGTTTCTTATTCCTGTTTTTACAAACATTTTCCATTTTATTTTTTTGCAAACTCTGGAAAAAATCGGAGATAAGAAAAATAGTTGCGGTTTGAACACTATTGTTCAACCGGAAACTCTCCCACAGCCAGCAACGGGAGGGGTCTGTTGCATATTCGCATCAGATCTACCTGGCAGTAATCGTCTGGGGAAGTACCAGGCCCCGCTGTCGAGCGGGTTCAATACGCAAGGAACAACCAAATGACCAACTCTTCTTCAGTCATCTCCTCAGCAGTGCCCACAATTGTATTTGAGTATGGAAAGGTGATGCCGTTCGCCGACCTCCCCTCCCATAGCATCGCCCTGGATGGGTACGTCCAGGGACCGGAGCAAGACCCAGGACGTCAGCGATATAGTTTTGACCACCATGCAGGCTGCTCCCGCCTGGTTACGTTGGCGACATGTCAACAAGTCGCCATTGCGTTGCGGCTGGGACTCTGCGTCAACCATATTTCAAAAGTTTTCACAAATGATATTGATGCAGATACGGTGATGGCCGTGTGGTTGTTGTTGCACCCTGAGCGACTGGATCAAAAACACGTTCGCAAGTTGGTCGACCGTATCGGGATGACCGACAGCCACGGACCTGTCTTTCCGCCGCACCCTCTTCACAGTCAGCTAGGTCCACGTTGGGGTTCGAAAGAACCTCAATCGTTGGAGATGTTGAATGGGTTTTTGAGTGTGCTGGACAAGTGGTTTGAAACGGGAGAAGAACCAGCACCACAACCACCAAGACCAGGACGTGGGTTTGGGCTGAAGGCGGTTGGTAAATGGGAGGCCGTTCAGACGCCCGACGGATTCGGGCCGCTGTATGAGGCTGGATATCTCGCCGCTGCTCTCGTCACTCCCGCCAACGAAGCTTCATACACTTGGGTTATCGGAAAGCGCTCCGATTTGGTACCGCTGGCGATTGGTCCCGCCGACGGCAGCAAGGACCGAAGCGGCGAGTACCTCCCCACAATTCTCGGTGCACTGGCTCGTGCCGAGGCAGAGAAGGGCGTCTCTCCCAAAGACAATTGGGGAGGAGGGACAAGTATCGGAGGGAGTCCACGTCTCCCCGGTGGTGTCGGCTCCCGGTTGTCCGAGGCTCACGTCCTCGAAATTTTGAACCAATTCACCATCGGCTGACCGGTGGCTATATGTTATGCAGTTCTTTTTTTAGCTACCCGTCATCAGCAAATGTGGAAGATACAAAGCCAAAAATACAGTGTTTTACGGCATAAGATTCAAAGACTACTGTTCTTTGAGAAAGGAGGGAACATGGAAGTCTACTTTGACCGGAATAAATCCGGCGAGATTTCGGGCTCGTCAAAAGACAGCCCGAAAATAATCTTCATTGATGGGTACAGACCCACAATGAAGGACAGTTGGCGGAGCGCATTGCCCGCCGACGGTGAGACCTGGCTGTGTACCGTTGTAAGAGATACACAGCCAGATTCTCGTAGAAAAGGAGCTCTTTTGGTCCGGCTAGTAAAGCGGATTCAGAAAGAGTTCCGAATTGTTGAGGTGCCCTCATTGTTTGAGGAGGCACCTCAACTAAAGATCAAAGCCTTCTTGGGGAGTAATGAAGTTAGTTACTCCCCGGAAGAAGTGCCCGAAGTAATAAGGGCACGAGTCTCCGCACGCGAGGCGGAGATAAAACAAAAAGAAGAGACACTACTCGCGGAATGTCTCGCCAGTGTAGGAAAGTACTACACTGGATATATTACTGTTAAAAATATGAAAGGGTATTGCACCTCCTTTGTAGAGAAGGAAAAGGTGGTGCAGACCTTTTCGTTTGGTAACAGTAGTATCAGGGTGGAGTTTGAACTGCCACCTTGTTTTAAATATGATTATTATGCAGTTGAAGTAATTGACCTCGCCGAAGCCGAAAGGCAATTTGGCGAGGCAAAAATCGGTACTGACCGTTTGTACTGGTCGGTACAATTCCCTGGGTTCTCCCCCAGGGTAGTCATAAAGAATCCTCCCGCTGATGAAGTTGAATCAGCAGTGAGGATTAATAAAAATGAAGTGTTTCTCAACCGAACATGGGGAGACATAACTGTCTCAGACCGTGTTGGTGTCGTGGAGCACACCGATGGTAGGGTGTATTACCCTGCCAAAATCTGGAGTAATGAAAAAATAGTGCTCCAGAACAAAAGAATAGTGGAGGAGATTAAATCCACTATTCGGCCCTTTGAGGAGAGGGTACATGCAATCCTCGGGCATGAGATTGAAGCGTATATGGGACGCATCTCTCAAGCTCTCGCCAATATTTATGATATTTGTACTACTGAACGACCTGTGATCGTAGATAGTTACAGGACGGAGAGGGAGCATATTCCCGAGAGTGATGACGGTTATCGAAGCGCAGGCTGGATAACAGTCAATCGTCGTTACACTGGATTGCGGTTGAATTCAGGGGATTTGCTCCTGAATCTCGCGTCTGGTGGGCGTTACAACGACAATAATGTCCAAGTTCTTCGTGTAGCTCTTATCGAGTGCTACAAAAAGGACTTGGAAGATAATATTATAGAATTGAAAAAGTCTCTTCAAAAAGTGTTTGAAGAGGCTGTAGAGGACCGTAATGATGCAGTACAGTTTTACGAGCCTCTGACTGCGGTTGAAATGCCTGCTATGGTGCAGGAGACTTTCGACCGCATACAATGTATGAAGGACAATGTATTCGCACTTATTGAAGGTTGTCTCGAAAGAGATGTGCCGGAGAAAGTGCGGGAGCGTTGTCTTGTTCTCCGTGAAACCTTGGTTCAAAAAAACCAAGAGGCGGAACATCTTGAGTATGAAGCGAATAGATTGCGCGCTCCATACTCAAGTAGTTTTTACTTGAATCTATATAATTTTGATAAGGAACTTGAAAGTGATCCTTGGCATCTGGAGGCTTCACTTTTCAAAATTACAAAAGAATTTGCTTCTTTCAAGGCGAACAAATTGGCCGCCATCGAAGAAGCAAAACAAAAGAGAGCAGAGTGGGAATCCTCTGTGAAAGAGGGGACCATTCTGAAAATTTCTTCTGAAGACCCGCCAGTGAGTAATTCAGAAGAAGAACGTGTTGAGGAAACAGAAGTACTCAATACACGCAATTGGATGGACCTCGCAGTAAGTGAGGCTTACCAAATTGCAAAACAAGTGCATCCGTCTGTGTCTGTGGATGCACTACTGTCAGCGCTCGGCTACGGAGCAAAAAAGCGTGACCGTGCCTTGAGTGCATTCTTTGGGACATCTGACCTTCGAGTATTGAACCCTCGAGCAGATTCCCAACTCGTTCGAATCATCGTTGAGGAAGTAATTGAGATGATTCGAAAAAACCGAGACGAGATTGAAAAAGGTCTTGGCCTCGGAGAAGTAAAAAAAGCAGAACCCGCTACACCCGCCTCGCTCGATGCACTAAGAGAGAAGTTCGGGAAGAAGCGCTAACGTTGGTTTTGTATGGTATTTATTTTTTAGCTACAAAATTGCAAAACAGTCTTTATTCACGTAATAAGAATACTAGAAGTAGAAATACTTTTGGAACAGCGTGCTGGACCGTGCACGATGGTAGCGCTGAAGTTGGCCTGCTAATAAGGTTCGATTCCTTACTGTTCCACGAGCTGGGTTGCCCGGAGTTATGGGTTACTGACGACCGGATGCGGGGCTGTAAGAGTCCTAGAAAACATTCGGCATGGGGTTGCGCGGGTTGTTGACGCAAGTACCCTACCCAGCTTTTTTAGCTACCCAACTAAAAGTGGAAGATACAAAAAAATGCATAATAGGGCATAAGTATTCTATGGAAAAAACAAAATCACCAGTTTATGAGTACCGCCTGTTGAAAACAGGACACATTATTCCGGGCTCAACTATGAGGCTTTGTTATATGCCTATTATTGTAGAAGTACCTTTGAGCAATCTTAAGGTGGGCGAATCGACGAGAGCCATGATGGTCTCTCCGCCGGTTCAAAACGATGAATGGTGCTTCATAGTGGAGAGAAAGGAGTAACAATGTCCAGCGTGTTCACAGTAATAGGCGTTGTAGTAGTAGGTCTGGTGGCGGTGAAATTGTTGTATACCGCCATCACCTGTGCCTTTGCATATGTCAAAGGCTACAGAATGGCACTAGGGCTGGGGAGTGATTTCGCCCCAGCTATGTTTACCGTAATATGGGCCTCCCGTCGGGGGCTCATTTCCACTGAGGCGTGTCACAACGCCTTGGAGGACCTTTCCGCAAAAAAGACATTTGCGGAAAAAATAGACTTCCAGAACCAGATTCTGGAAGAGATTGAGTCACTAACAGTTTATTACACCACTAAGGATAGAGCTCTTTCTCCAGACGAAATAGAGCTGGAGAGGAAGCTGGCACGAGACCTTATTCGTGCCGTTAGCGAGGGTCGAATTGTATTATATTTTTTAACTATTCATTTTTGTTGTATATAGAAAGCATGGAAGACATCGACACAAACGCGCTTTTGGAAAAACTCCGCAAACTGAAGAATAAGCTTTTGGACGACCTACAGAACGAAGAAGAGCTAGATAACAACCAAGTTCTAGAATTTCTAGAAACATTTGAGGCCCTTGACGATGCAATACAAGAGGACGGATGTCTACCAGACGATTGGGGTGTGAGCTAGGAGTAACAAGATTTGATGTAGTGGCTGCATTCTTTTTGTATTCTATGTTTTATGGTCACGATAACTACACAAGAAGCATACAGTACAGAATATCTAAACTAAACTTTAGAGACCCACATCTCGGAGAAACAAGAAAACTTTACTACGGTCTCTCCGCAGGTGGTTGGTTTGTTTACTTGAATCTTGTGAGAACAAAATATAGTAAAGAGGCTTACCTAAAAGAAATACGAGGCGCTGGAAGATGGCGTGAAGAGATTCGCAAACAGAGAGAATTACAAGTAATAAGAAAAATATGAACTATGCTCTAACCCTTTATTGCTGCTGTCGAGTTTGGCGAACCAATAAAGAAATGTCTTTATGTTCGCCTTCTCGTATTTGCTGAGACGGGATTGCTTCATCTCGGACTCAACAAAGTTGTTGTAGCGCTCGATAATACTGTCGGCGCTAGCTTCGAGGACCTTCGCGTCAGATTCTGCTTCAGAAAGTTGGATCTGCATAGCGAACAACTGTACTGGGGATAATGAAAATGTCAAAAAACTCAACCGTAGCGCCAAGTTCATCTTTCGTCTCTTCAAACAGCCAGGAAGCATTCTGGCAGGTTATGGAAGTGTTTATCAGTGCCCTTTGTTCGATGGGGCATAGCAGTACTGCGTTGAATATTGTGCGTAAGACGAAGAAGAAGGCGTTGAAAGAAAGGCACGGCTTTGTCTTCAATGTGACAGAGCTATTGTTGTTTCGAATCGATGGCCCACTAATGGAGAAAGAGTTTCTTTCTCAACTACCAGAGTGGCAGGCGCAAGAGGTAGAAGAAGTGTGTCTGGATTTTGATGTACCTGTAGAGGCAGATGTAAAGCGCGACTTGATAGCTCTTCTAGAGGATGTAAGGGCTGTCCTTCCCTGCGAGGGGGAAGAAGTGACGCAGGAAAAAGATTTGTGGGTGGATTTGTTCTCCACTTTCGCAGGTATCAAGAAGAAGTACGGCGGAGGTAGATGGGAGGCAATTCAAGAAGTTGAACTGTCTCTCAGCAACATAAGGTTCATGTTGCACACTGTAATTCCGGTGTTCAACACGAAAGGAGGTACAGCATGAGCCTCCTATTCGAAGTTAGAGAGGCAGTTCAGGAGGTAGTTACTCCTGGATGGCACATTCCTCCGTGGGAGGAATATGTACGCGTCGGATGGGGTGCTTTTGACGATGAATGGGTATCGTTGAAAGTGCCAACGGTTATGTCAACAACCACCGTCATCACTCACGGCGCCGTAACAAAAGATGATGACAATGGACTCTCTCTTATCGATAACAAAGAAGAGAGTACCGCGACCATCAGGTTGTGGGTGGCAGCCGGAATTGGGGGTCACTGCGAAGTGACTACGACCGAGTTCCGCTACAAGATGTTGAAAGGACACCTTGTGCGACAATACTTCACCCTCGAGGAGAGTGCTTGCGTGAGCGTTCACACGCAGGCACAGAGTGATGGCGGAGCACTGAGGGAATACGTATTTAGTATCCCCTCGTGTAACTCGCCGCTGATTCGTGTCATTCGAACCGGAGACCTTGGTCCTCAGCTCGAATACACCTCCATCTACGACGGGGGTGGAAACGTCGTAGGTACACAGCCTGTCGCAAGATGGCGGGAAATGACAATTCGCTACTGGAGAGGGGCGCTAACAACACGCTTCTTTCCAGAAGTGAAAGAGTATTTTCCCCGCTGGTAAGTAGGTCCGCAAAATATGTTATTTTTTAGATATAAGAATATTGTTGTACTTTCGCGCCTAAAACAAAGGGAAAAGAAATGCTCTATTTCGACGAGAGGTCACCGTTGGCTTTCTTCCAAGCGCTGCTCGGTCAGAGCAGTGCAAAGGAGTTGGCCGCCATGGTTCTTTTTCTTTCACGGGACTTGCAACCCGAGAAGGAAGAAGAAGAGAAAGTTATTTTGAACGCTATCCACGGAGTTGTATTTGCTGATTTTACGAATGAGCAAAAGACACGACCGGAACTTCGATTTCATATGGAAAAGATTTTGGAGAATGTTTTGATTGGCGGAAACGTCAACGAGAGACAATTGGCGAACAGTTTGTTGTCCGCTCGTGAAGGCAGTCATATCCCCGAGAAGGGAGAGTTTGACAAGCTACTGGCAGCGGGAGTAGCAGTCCTGCAACCAAGTCAAGGACAACTCATTCTTGTCCCAACAGGTTCACCGCCGGTAATAAAACGAGCACAGGCACAGCCTGTGACAAGTTTATGTTTTTTCTATTTCTAGGGGCTCTATCTGCCGCCAACAGCATTACCAAAGCTGGAGCGGATATAACAAAAGAATTGAGCGATGCAAAAGAAGTAAAGCGAGCTCAAGCAAGACTCAATGAACGTGCAGCTCGAGGGGTATGTCCTCAAGATGCAACAGAGATTGAGTTTCGTGGTTATGTGCGTCCTTCTGACGCAGCTAAAATAGACAAAATTCTTTCTCGCAATCCACACTCCAAAGAGTGGGAACAACATTCAAAAGACCTCGATTTCATCGAACGCTTTTTGGGAAAAGGAAAAAAATAAATGCGCTCAGCTACATTCTCAACCGCCACCACATCAAAAACAAACGACGTAATGGGAAACATTCTCGGATTTGTCGGGAAGGACGCCACAAACGGCGTCCTCTCCAAAATTGCTGAGGCGGCCGGTGACCGGCTTGCGAATATGGTGCGCGGTAAAGGCACTGTTGAAGATGCACGATTGCGGGAGTACGGTATTCATATCCCAACAGAGTTCACCGTTGTGAAAAAGGTTCAACGTGAGATTGAATGGGCGGTAGTCGGGCAGGTTGTTATTCTGATGCTAGCGGGTAGCATTATTGCCATTCTTGCTGTGGCAACCGGCAGAGCGCTGTTGAAATATCTAGCAGTATGATTTGAACGAGAGGAGGACGCCGCAAGGCGTTCTTTTTCTTTAGCTACTCGATTGCCTTGTATTAACATCGTGCCAATGTACTCCGTGACCTACGAAGTTCTAGACAACTCCGAAGCTTCAGCAAAAAAAATTACTTACTGTGAGGAATCTATCTTTTACAATGAGTCTCCGTTCTCGCCAGACAAAACACTTCTAGAAATGAGTCGTCCTGATTTCGTTTGTGTTCTTGCGAATAGTACTACTGGAGAAGGTATTGTTGGTTATTCGCTGTTGTACAAAAACAGCAGTTTCGTAGAAATAGCTAGATTTGGAATTATCCCCTCATTCCAAGGGATGGGTATAGGAATAAACTTCATCCGCCATCTACGCGATATGTTTCCATCCAAACCGTTTTCTCTAACGGTAAGAAAATCTAATATCCCCGCTATCAGTCTCTACAGGAAAGTAGGCTTCCGAACAGTAGGGCTTATTGATATGCCAGACGATGTATATCTTACGATGTATTGGTTAAAACGGAGTACTCGAAATCTTCGCTCGACAACCAGTACATCGAAACATTTTTCCTTCTGGAAACGCCTGTCCTCCGCATTGTGGACAGACAAGTGCAGAGCCATCTCCAGATGGCTGCTCGTGCCACTTACCTTTTGGGTCTCGTATATACTTTGGTTTTGGCAGAGGAAGCGTTGGCATGCTCTAACAGTACCAGCTCTGAGGGAATGTTGGTACCAGGTTTGTATTCCACTTCAACATACCCGGAGTTTTCCTGGTTACCAGACACTGTAAGTATCTCGGCAGGTGTCGGAGCAACTAGTACACTATTCTTTTCTTTGTTCGCTTGCTCTCGAATCTTCTTCACGAGTTCCTTCTTCTCGAGTTCTTTGAAGAGTCCAATCAAAGCCTGCCAACCGAGTAGCGCTGCATACTCGTGAACATAAGTATCGGGTGGACCAAACAGAGGTGTACCGTCAGCGGTCGCAATCAAAGGTAGGTCGCGGTCGAGATCGTCTGAGACACGAAGGTTGTGAAGCACACGCATGAAAGCTGTCATGCGTAGTTCAAACAACTCCATCACTGCGGAGTTGTGTGCATGATGTTGTTGGTTTGCTTCATGCATCTGTTGGTACGCTCGAATAAGCTTGTTGTGGTCTTCAACCAAAGCCACATGGTCAGCAAGAAGCTTCTCGTGGTCAGAAGTAAGCTTTCCGACGATACCCGCGATGTAACCAAGGTCTACTACAGTCGTCTTCTGACCTTTTGTTTCTTTCTTTTCTTTCTCGCGAAGTTTGCTCTTGAAAGCTGCCTTCTTCCTGGCTTTTTCTCTAGCGTCCATCTTTGCCTTCTTTTTCTGCGTCTACCACGCCTTGTAGTTTGAACGACTGCCCTTTTCGAATCATCTGAAACTGACTCATCTCCGCAGAGAGTTCAACTTCTGCGACAGACAAAATATTAAGTACTTCGGCGATAGTTTTTTGTGGAACAGTTCTTTGAGAGAAAGGTGCCTCATCCGCCGCTATCGCGGATTTAGACTGACCTGCGTTCTCTACGAACGTTTCCATCAAATAACGCTGGAGCTGTTGAAAGACAGCTTTCTTGTGAGCGAGTTTTATGTATTCGTCGTTCATGGCTCTGTCTCAACAGCGTAGAAACGCGTAGATTTTCTTGTAAAGGTCTGAGCCATTTGCTGTGTCTTTTATCAGGTCAGCCCAAGCATAAGTAATCTTCAACCGACAGTCACGGGAAATACTTAGCTGTGAACCACCTTTGTTTGCTTCTTGCTCAATAAGAGCTCGTGCTCGGATGTCGTCTTGATTTAGTTTCAAAACGATATCTGAATGAAAGTGCATCCTTGGGTAATACATAGTGAGAAGAACTGCCCAGTTCTGAAGGGTATGTCTTCCTCCTACTTCACCAATGACGTCTTCACCTTCCCAAGTTCGTCCACATTTACCGCAGACGTGAAAGCCATGACCTCCCATGGAAGCAGGAAGAAGGGCCTGACACTCCGACATCCTCTTATGCTTTCCTGGACAGAAGTACAACTTCTGGTCTCCGCCACCATGGTAGTGAGAACTTGATAGGTAAAAAGAAAGGAGTCCCTGAACCGGAGTATTTAGACCCCTGGCAGCATTCAGCATGAGCTCCATCTTGTACTTACCGACGGGCCTATCCTCGAAAGCTTTTTCTAGAACAGCTCTTCTTTTTTCGAAAGCCTTCTTCTCTTCCTCCGTAAGAACAATCGCTGTTGGGTCAAAGTTCTTAAGACTCTCGTCGTATGCAACAGTGTTAACTTTTGCCATGTGCTACTCACGGAAGCTGCGGCTGCTGGTCCAACTGGAAAAGAGCCCGCTGGTCCAACACGCCCCCGAGTTGGGACGCGTCTTCCAACGAGCGGTACTTCTTCATTAGTAGCAATTTCTACCGAAAGAGCTACTGGTTTAGATGTAGAAAATACATGTGCGATGTGGTCGTACGCTGTTTCTACATCCTCTTTTTGGAAGATAACTCTCCAGGCAAAAACGACGTCATCTTCACTACCCGTCAACAAGTAAATACGGCTAATGTCAACGGACACCACTCCCTTCTTCTCGAGAAGAAGAAGGTTGAGCATGATGCTCTTCCACTGTCTTTGAACTGCTTTGTTAATTCTTCCAACGAGTCGAAGACGTGTCGGTGAGTCCTTCCACTCTACAACCTCAAGAGTTTTTGACTTTGTAATACGGTTAAGAAGGTCTTCTACTTTCACGTTGTCTCCTCAACTTGGCAACGAACAAAAATTACTTCTTTGCCAACAAAGACAGGCTCTACTCTTTTGAGAACGAACTTCTTTTCGTTTGAAATAAGTACAGAGTTCTCCGCCACCAGATACTCCCACACAGACAAATCATCTGATGTCCACGGAATAGCAACTGTGTTTTCTTCCAACCAAACAACCTCTGTTTTCAACTCTGAATCTTCTATATCGAGAACAGAGAGTTGAATGTCTTCATCAAGCATGTCTGCTTCTGTTGGCGGTACAAGTATGACCGCTGGTTGTTTTTCTTTTCCATACTTCTCCATAATATCCAAATCAGTCGTACGAAACTGAACTTGCTCTTTGCTTACAAAGGCTTCAGAGATTTCGCGTGTAATGTCCTCCACACAAGAAGTTTCACCTGAAGTAGCGTCCAAATCAGTAGGCAGTGGAGAGCCCCACTTACGAAGCTCTCTCAAACAATCAGCAGGAATCATCTTATGCTTGAGTAGTGCTCTTGTTACTTCGCTCATTGTTTTTCTGCACTTTCTTTTTTAGCGTCTTCTTCGGCGCTTTCTTCAAGAGGATCTATCTCACGATCAAGATTACCAAAATCTGTTGAACCAACTTTCCATGGCATCAACAACTTGTAAGCTTTTCTCGTATCAACAAGATTGCAAGCATAACTATCTGCCGCACACAGTACGAGCACATCTTGTGGAAGAGATATATCGTTATAGACGGTGTACCCAAAGAAATCTTCTTTGTTCTTCCAGAAGATTTCATTAGTCTCAAGCCAGTTCCAAAAATTATTTCCGCTTATTACCCAAGCTATAGGAGCCAGTTGGTCTCTGTTACAAGCACTTAGCATTCTACTTATTACTTCAAGCGGATATGTCTTCGTTGGGTGTAGAAACAACTCTTCAAATTGTTCACAGTTACCAAGTACATGCGCTGGGGTAAGTGTACCGAGGTCAATACGAAGAGGTACCTCTTCGTCAGGGTCCGTTACATGACGAACGCACTCAATACCTTTTCCCGACTTCAAATTTTTCAGAGAAACAGAAACACTTTGAATACGAGGAACTCTACGAAGAAGTTCTTCGACCGTTTTAACTACACCTGGAACCCCTGTTACTGGGTTAACAGAGTAATATTCTTTCTTCTCGTAGAGCTTGGTCATATCTGTTTCACGTCTCCTTCTTTTTCCGTTTCCTCAATGTATTGAAGCATCAACCTTCGAATTACAACAGAAACTTGTTCATGTTTTTCTACACAAGCTTCTTCAAACTTGTGCAACAAGTCTGGTGCTACTCGAACTTGAAGACGCTCCGTTTTCATTGTTGCTTTTGATTGACTTTACTGAGCGCTTCTACGTACGCATCTGCACCAGAAAATTCTTCATAGCGCTTTCTGATGATGTCCAAAAGGGCCTTATCAACCTCTTCAAGCAAACCATCTGAAAGAGCTTTATGAAGGCACATCTCTTTGGCTTTCTCAGTAAGAGCATCAATCAAGACCTTATCGAGAGCCATGCAATAGGGAAGCCATGAGAAGTTAATCTCAACAACCCCTTGTCTTGTAGAGCGCAGTAGATGCATTAGTCCACGTCAGGGAGTTTATCCCCGTCCACAACAAACAGAATGTCCTCACCTTTGAGACTTCCCTTGTTATCACCAAGTTCTCGCTGAAGAACTTCTTTTACTTTCTGCCCCGTTTGGTGCGAAGCGTAGTAGCGGTTGAACGCAACAACATCTCCCGGAGATACACCGACGGGAATAAGCACACCTTTCTTGTTTACCTTGCCTGGACCAACTGAAAGAACTCTCCCAAGCAAGGTTTCGTTATTCCATGTTGATAGTTGAACAAGCCATTTCCTTGCTGGCTTGAGCAACTCAACAATGACGTTGTTGTGTAGCGGTCGAATCATCCCAGTGGGTCCACAGAGTCTTTGGTTGGAATAGCTGCTTCAACAGGTTTGCCCTTCTTGAGATTCAGCGCCTTCTTCAACTCTGGCTCAAGACGGTCATGTACCGGCTTCAAACGGGAAACAAACTCACCTCTGTCCGTCGGGTCCAAATACATGTCCCCCTTCTCTGAAACAAAGATGAGAGCATCGGAAACCTTTCCTTGCCCGTCGGAGACCTTCGCCGCGTACATCTCAAACTTCATGAGACCAAGAACCCGATAAGGTTCTGCTGTCTCTTTCACCTTCCCTTGATCTACAGGAACCTTTACTCCAACAGGACGAAGCCCAGCGCGATTACCCATGGTCATGACTTGTCTTCCTTCTTTTCTTTTTCTAGACGTTGCAACAGAGATTCAATCTCTGTTCGTTGAATCCAAGGCGTTGTCGGTGAATGGTTCCACCGATAGTTAAAATAAAACCTTTGTATGTGCGGTCTGTTACGTAGGAGGTCTTTTATATCAAGTAGAACCCAAGTGTCCTCAATAACCTTTTTGACTCCAGGCACAGATTTGTAATTAACCCACTTGCCAGAAATGGGAGATTCAATCGTGCCGTTCTTGAGCCGTAGAACTAGATTCTCACTGAAGAAGCAACTCAAGTTCTCAAAGCCCGTCATCATGTACTGTTCTTCTTGTTTGATGACTTCTTGTTGAGCCAATAGTTCTTCTTCCAACCTCTCTAGTTCTTCTACTTCCTCTTCGATTTTAGAGGCGTCGTAGTTTGAAGGCTTCTGAATTTTCAACACATCTGAAACCAACGACTCCCATGTCAACAAACCTGTTACTAGTTGAACTAGATAATTTGTCGCAACAGAGAAAAGAAACTCTTTTCCATTTTTGTACTGAAAGTCCAATCTTTTTGGAAAACAATTCAACTTTGTTATATCGGATAGTTCTGCAATAAATATTGGGAGTTTATTCTGTAGATAATCACCCATCCAATCGTGTGAACTTTCACACATTTTTTTACCATCAATGTACGTAATGACATTATAATTGTTTGTCTTGTGGTCTCTTTCGTACTCCACTACATAGTGAAATTGTTGCTCCGTTTGTATGAATTTGTTTTCTTGAGTTCGCTCTTGGTAAGTCATTGGTAACCTGTCTTGTGTAGGAGAGTGGTGCTCTGATTCGATGAACAGTTGCTCCGTTTGTAGAGCTCTCAAAAAACATTCTTGTACCGTCTTCAAAATCAATGAAACGAATAACAAACCTTGTAGAACCTCTTACAGGAAAACCATTTACCGAGATAACTTTCTGTTTAAACAACTCACGTACAACACTCTCATTACAAGAGCGCTCCTCTGGAAAACCTAGTCCGTTTAGAGCACTAAAGAACTCTTGTGCCGTTAGTACCTTCGCCTGCTGGAGAGACTCTCTAGGAGCTTCTGATTCCAGCATTCCCTCCATACCGATGAAGGAACAAACAGGACAAGTATAAGAGTCTGGCCAGTTGTCGTGTCCTGAACCCACAAGTGTATCTACTTCTGCTCTGTCTCCCGTGACACGAACAGCAAGAAAACACTCTGGGCACAAGAAGACGATCATATGGAGGGGACTCCGTCTTCGTCTGCATCTTGTGTCTGAATTGATGACACCGACGGAACATCAATCGAAGTCACTTCTTCGAGCGGTGGACCAGACATGATGGGGTAGCCATACTCGTCTTTACCTACTACCCGTGGTTTGTTCTGGTTCTGTTGCCTCGGTCTTTTAATTGGTGGCGGTGCAAGAACAGGTGCAGGTGGTGACTCCGCCTCTTCTTCGTTGTCCGCCGGCGATGGTCTGTACGCGAAGTTGTTGTTACCGAGATTCTCGAAATTCTTGTTGTCCGTTGCTACTTTTTCTTGTCGTGCCTTCTCCAACAATCCGTAGCGCTTGGCATCCACAATAAGAGTGGCAATCGTTTGTGGTGTAACTCCACTAACAACTACTTCGTTGCCGTAGGGTGTTACAAGAATGACGGTATTGACCATGGTACCTGTCTCCATGTCCATGTCTTGTCGTACCGTCTTCAATGCAAGCGGGAGTTGTTTATCAGAACTCATGTTGCACCGAGCTTTTCTTTTCGCTCTTCATCCTGTTGTCGTTTAACACCCTTCTTACGAATTTCCAGCAGCTCAGAATTCACCTTTACAAGAAGTACAAGGTGCTTCGCTGTTCGATACTGCGAAGTAAGTTCAACGCAGTTCCCCCAAGCCTCCTGGTACTCATCACCTTGAGATTTACTCTGGTAGGCAACACAATCAGGACCACAAATTCTGGCGCTGTCTCTGTGACAAGCAGGTCCAATCTCAGGCATCGGCTACTCCGTTTGTATGTGCTGTAGTTTCTCGCTCAATTTCGTCGCGCGTAACAATGACAGCCTTAATCATGTGTCGAATGATTGCGTACAAGTAACGCTTCGCCACCTTTTCACTACCGGGCTTACCCAAATCCAAAAAGCCCCACTTGTTTAGAAGAAACAAGAGTTCCCCCGTGAAGGAACCAAGATTGTTGTTCAACGTAGGTGAACCTCTACGCTGCATGGCTGCTTGAAGTTCCGAAGCAAAATTGTTGAGCACTTTTGCAGGACTCCCCATGTCCTGCTTAAACAAATACACAAAGAAGTCTTGAAGACTCCCTGTGTGTTTGCAGATACGACAAGTACCTTGGTTTGCTATTACCTCTGTATCCACCGCAGGTGACTGACACCTCGGACAGAAGTAGGCTCTCGAAGCCTTGTCGCTATCAGTTATTGAGCTCATCTTTTGCTACTCCATTTCTGTGCCATGCGTGAGTAAATCTTGTCCAAGTCTTTACCCGTCGTTGGCTGAGCAGAAATTGCTCCAGTCGTTCTGCTATGAATTCGACTTGAAGCACTTGGTTGCTGAAGACGGGAAACTCGAAGTGGACCCTTTTGAGCTTCTCTTTCGATGACTTTCATCAGGTCCGTTGTCTCTTTTTCCTTTGCCTTTTTTTCGTACGGAAACAACAAGTTTTTGTAATCCTTGAACGACTCTGCTCCTTTTTCTTTATCGAGTTGCATCTGGAGTGTAATGAACATCTCCATGTACTTCGTTTGATCCTGCATCATCATCAGAAGGATAAGAGCGACCTCTTGTGGGGAGCCACGTCGCGGTGGACGTTGGAGAGTCCTGAGTAGCAGGTTTGCCCTGGACCACCCCTCAAGGGTCGCTAGCCATTTTTTACGTCTTCCACTCGATAAAGTTGTTGAACGCGCTGGTCAAACCAACTGAAGTGCGTGCAGATAGAAGCAGCCATCCAGAAGTTCAACTTCACAATGACGTCCCACTTCTTCCAGAACAAATCACGATTAAATCTTCCCTCTTCATCGAAGCACGAAGGAAAGATTTTCTTGGAAGTACTTCCTTGTATTTCTACAAGAGAAACGGTGATAGCCATAAAGCTGTACTTATCGAGGTAGTACTTCTCACTTACCTCCTGCTTCTTGGCCTCCTCCATAATCAGATGCTTGAGTGCGAGGTCTACTTCAACATCGATACTCTCAAGTGTTACTTCGAACTTACCTGGCTTGATAGGGATACGTTGACGAACCTTGTTCGTCATAACCATCTCATCAATGGAAAGGTCGTAACCTGAATCCTTGATTCTTTTCTCGATGAGGTCTTTCTGCGCTTTTGTATTGAGGTCATTGTCTCGAATGAACTCTTCCACCTTGTTTTGGTCGAAGGCATCGAGCTTGCTGAGTTTCTCCTCAATACTCATCTCACTGTACTTCTTACCCGCAGGCTCTGGTGTTGGCGGTGGAGGAGCATCTTGTTTTTGTTTCGCTGCTTGCTCCTCCATCAACCGCCGCTGCTCTGTGTATTGAGCAGCAGCACGAAGCCCTTCTTCTGTTGCAGGACTCAACTTCATTTTTTCTGAAGGAGCACTGCCGTCTGGAATCACCGTTGGCTGGTACTGTTGATTTATTTGTTGCGGAGGAATCCACTTCTTGTTTCGGATGACTCCGTACTTCCGTGCAAGATTTGGTTGATGTATGGCGAACATCGAACCTTGACCCTGAATGAAGTTAGGGTCTTTCATTGCATCTTCAGGAAGAATGTCTGTTGCTAGTAGCCCTGCTCCTTCATTTTGCATTGAGGGGCTAAAAATATTTTGTGGTGCATTTGGTGCTACTGCGCGACTCCTTCGGTTCACCGCTTCTGCGGCGTCCTCGAGAGTCATTCTTCCACCCTTTTCAGGAACACCCGCCAACTCATTAAGTCGTGGGTCAGAAAGAATGGGTACTTGCGGAGATGGTCCGCCTGCTACTGGAGTACTGTATTTTCCTGGACCTACTGCTGCTCTTCTTTCACGCATCTTCGTAAGGTAGTTGATTCCCGCAGGTGTGTGAACACCTACTGGAATTTGTGGCTCCTTTTGTGCCTCCCTCGGATGCAGCTCTGGGTCTGGACTAGTCAGTAGTACTGGTTGTACCGCTGGCGCTGCTGGTTTCTTCGGGGGAGGATTGTGACCCATCTTGGAGCTTGTGAGTACAATGTACTCCACCAGAAGTAAGTGCGTCAAGCTCTGGAAGAAGTCTCATGAACAATTCCATGTACACATCAGCTCTTCTTACCAAGTCATTGGCTGGTTCTGTTTCTCCTTTGAAGTGATAAGAGGAAATAGCTGCCAGATATACGTTGTGATAAACGGGCATCGAAAGAGTTTTATCTTCAGGTGTACCCCGGAGAAGAATGAAACTCTTATAGAAGCGGTAGCTCATCCCGTCGCTCAAAGCTTCAAGACGGGAAAGTACCGATGTCATGGTCGAACCCATCTTGAGTTGGGTGTACGTGGGTTGCGTGAACAACATGTGTTCCGCAACGATAAGATTCCACGTAATCGGGTCGGGGATGATATCTAGTATTTCTTTTCCGTTACTATCTTTTACAACTTCACCTTTCTCATCCACACGTACTCTTTTAGATCTAGTTGGCATGGCAATCACATCGACGCTCTCGAGTTCAATTCGAGGAACGATGAGAGAGTCCACCATGTCTACTTTAGGGATTCCGGCTCTTTCCAGAAACCAGTCGTCTGGGTAACAACTTCCTCCCTGGGCACTTCTGTTATCTTGAAGGAATTTTGTCTTTGACACTTGCCGCATTTGTTAATCCTGTAGTCCGAGAAGTGAGGGACGTCATCTCCTATTTTCAGGCCAAGCCCAAAGTTCAGAGAAATCTTCCCTGTGAAGGTGCAGTACTTACAAGCGTATTGGTAAGTACCCTCGAGGTTATCTTTAACCGCCACTGTGTTCTCTCTTTGACTCTTGCAGCTTCTGCAAGTTGAGTACTTCTTGGAGTACTTGTCTTGTAGTTGGTTCGCCTCTTGGTTGCGCCTGTTGCAAGAGTCTTTTCTCTATCAAAGCTAGTCGTATATTTTCCGTCGCAAGATTTTTTAGCATCTCTAGTTCATTATGTATTTTATCTAGAAGTCTATTCGCTATCAAAAAACAACTAGAGCAAACAAGTACCTTCTGAAAGGACTTTGTGTTCTCCTCATTCAGAGGGGAGTCACAGTGAACACACTTGAGAGAACTAGCGGGAGAAGTAATCATCGAAGCTTGACCAACCTACCAGTTTTGCTGGGTCTGTTGTAACAAAGATATTGATGGCTTCTTTTCCTTGTCGGTCAAGCATGTCTTGAACATCTTTCTTGGAGATGGGTCTTTCGAAGCTCTCCAAACAGAATTCAAGTTTCGGTGGCCACTGTCTTGGCCAGTTGATTGTGACGGGTAGAAGTTCTCCCGAGTTCTGCCACCGTACCCAAAGTAGATAGTGCTGAATATTGTTCTTCTTATAGATAGTAGCCAAAAAAGAATCCAACCTTCGTAGGTCTTCCGCCGAGAGAATGTTTCTTCTCGCCAGAGTTACCAAGGTTGCAAATTGCTCTTGTGTAAGGGTGACATCTGACACAGCCATACGCTGAGTATAACTGCACTACAGAGACAAGACCTTATCAATGTTGATGTAGAACTCCTCGAGAGTTCCGTTGTTATCAATCTCTGCATTGAAGAGTTCCGACGGTAGTGACTGAAGCTCCTTCTCTGAGGCATGGAGTGCTGCGTTACCCTTCAATCCCGCAGCATCACGCTTGATACGGTACGTGTACCCACCGTTGGCTTTGATTGCTTCAATCTCGTTCCGAAACCTACAATCAGGAATAACTACTCCTGCGTAATGAGACTCCGTGAAGTTCCCACTAACTGCACCTCTGTTTTGTATATAGTGCTTGTTGAGATTGAGCACTGCGTGAGCGGTACGCATGGTTATGTTTGTCCACAAGTCTGGGTAACACGCTCGACCGAATTCTGTACCAAGTTTTTGAAGTACTGTTCTTGGAGAAAGACGTTCTTCTCCTGCACCCTCACATACCTGGCATGTTACTCCACCAGCAATTTTATACATTCCAATGCCGCCACATGAAGGACATTTCCTTGTGTATCTTTTATCTATCTGATTTCTCAGTTCCGATGGTCCCCACAACTGCGCGTCGGAGAATTCAAACCACTCCTGGGCAGCCCGCTTCATTGGGTCTGCTAGAGCAATCTTACAAAAGCCTCTTTCTTTACAGAGAAAATCCGCAAGAGTGTCTTTACCACTACCAGCTACACCACACACACCAATGATACGTCGCTCTTTCATTGCCTTTTCCTTTATGTCGAGGTTTTCGTTTTTACTTCACTATCTGGCACATCAACGGAAGAAATAAAATCATCATCATCCACGATATCAACATGAGACGCTCCGACATCGGAGTAAACACCGTAATCTGTTGGGTCTACAGGGTTGAAATCTCCAGGTGTTTTTACATCGTCTGCATCAATAGTACCTTCATTATTCGGGTTATATACTTCATACTTTTTATTAGAGAACTTATATACACCATCAAAAATATCCATACCTATGCGCGCGCAGAACGTATGGAGCCAGCCACTCCTATGACTTACTGCTCGATTACCAATATGAATCGTTTGCGTACAGATTCCGCAAGGAATTGAGTACGGAGTTGGTGTAGTTTGTACACTCTTTATTTTGATAAAACCTTTTAGTTTAAATGTTGAGTAAGACATACCGTAATAGTCTGGTTTACCCTCTTCCAAAAGAAGACAACTCTTCAAAAGTACCTTGAGAGCCTTATTGGAAATATCCAACATCTCAAAGGCTGTCTGTTTATTATACCCAACTTTATTATATTGATAAATGAATTCAAAAATTGTTACCTTATCTGATTTAGTAAATGTAATAAGCTCAACTTCTTCAGAAGGGTCCTTCGGGGGATCTGGTGTATGCTTGTTTACGTTATTTCTTACGGAGTTCCAGTAATCACTTATATCATCTACTGGACTTCTACCATGACGGCCATAACTTGATGTACTACCACCCCAGCCAGGAACAGGACTAGACCTAGTCGGTTCAACATTACTCCGAGGTGCAGTACTTCTGTTAGCAACGGACCCCCCACCTTTCAGAACAATTTCAAACTCATTCTCTCTTATAATTCTACATAGATGTACCGCCGCTGCTTGGGCTTCTTCCACCTCCGGCGAGGAAGTAAGTTTCAAAAGAGCCCTTACACGTTCTAGAGACTTTTCTTGTTGTTCTCTTGTTTTCACTTACTCACCGTCGGTGTTAAAGAACACCTCTCTTATGCAGTGCTTCACTTATTATTTCTTTAGCTAGGTCGCAAGGTCTTTTCTCTACAACCCAAGCAATCTCTTGCCCCTCATAACTTTTACCAAAAATATCTTGACGAGTTACTTTTCTCGTCAAACTCATACCGTCTTTCCAATTCAATCTAATAGTAAATTCACCTGATTTATCAACATCAAGTACTGCCGTTGGATGGCCTACCCCATGAACTATCTTCTTCATCCACGGTAGAAACATCCCCCTAAAGCGTTCCAGAAGAATCAGTGTTCTTGTCACTACAAATGAATACACCCCTGGTGACAAAACCACCAGGGGTGTCTTACGTGACTTTAACTTCTCTTTGTCTCAGTCGAGAGAGACACCGGAAGAAGTCGGAACTGCCACTGGGATAACTTTGTGAGAAACACCGTTGTTTGCAGAAACTTCTTCTTCCTCTTTTTGCGGAAGGACGGGAAGCATCTCACGTGTCTTCGCAACACCAATCTGGATGACGTTGTTGCAAAGCTCCGACAGCATCTCCTTGTTCAAACTCAAGGAGCTCTTCTCTGCTGTTGTTGCAGAGTTGATAACTGACGAAATGTTCGAAAGAAGAATCGAGGTCTCTTGCAGACTGTTTGCTGAATCTTGAACAAAAGACATCTTCGAACCACGCGGCGCTCGAGTTGTTACTTTCTTATCCTGAGCACCAGCCACAGCAAGCGCTGTTGTCTTGGGTGGGCGCCCACGACGTTTTGGAGCTTCATTTGCAGACTCAGAAGGTGTTGCTTTCACAACAGGTTTCTTCTCTGTCTTGGCTTCTGGATTCTTGGGTGGGCGCCCACGACGCTTGGGTGCATCACCGGAAGCTGCAACAGCCTTGGCTGCCTTCTTGGTTTTTTCCTTGGAATCCTTCTCCTCTGTTTCAGGGAAAGTCTTGTCCACAAGTTTCTTGGCAGCTTCACGGTCTGCTTCATCCCAGTCTGCTTTTCCGATGGCTCGACGGGCTCCGGCCGCAGATTCGTATTTCCCTTCCTTGATACGTGCACGGAAGAGTTCAAGGGTCAGCTTCTGATATTCAGGCATGGTGGTTCTTTCAGACCTTTCGGGTTGTGTCGCTAGCGGGAGTTCCGCCATCCAATCGTTTTCATTTTCCAGAACTCTATCTTCTGGAATTGATTCTGTGCGCTCAACTTCTCTTACTGAAGCTCCGGCAAGAAGCAATGCACCTCTTACGCGAACTATGTGAGCATTTCCTCCACAGGTATCCCATCTGTGCTGTTGTGCTGGAACAGGAAGAAGTCTTTCTTCCGAAGTTTCAACAAGTAGAGACTTCATTCAGTCCCTCACTTTTTTAGAGGCAACAAGTAAATAACAAGTACTTGTTTTTGGTGCAAGTACTTTTTTTTCAATTCATCACACTTTTATCTTCACTTAGTAGAAGTAGTGGCTGAACAAGTACTTCATCTTCTTTCTTTGGAAGATACGCAAGCACACGCAAGTGCTCACCAGCCTCTACTTTTTGTTTGCAGCAGATGGCTACACGGTCCTCTCCGTTCACCGAGACCGTTAGTATAAAGAGACTTTCTGGTGAAGCGTGTCGAAGCGCTGCCAGGGTACGTACATCCGTAGCGGTGGGTGCAGTGTTCATGCTTTCACCTTGTGTGTTCTTGTGGTTCAACTGTTGGACTCAACTTGTCCTGTTTTCAGGAATAAGAGAAAGAGTGTACTCTTAGAATATGACTTCTGAGCCACTGTGCAACAAGGATTTGGCAACTGTTAGACAGATTTGTATGGAAATCATCTATACGGTTGTGCCAAGCAAAACCACCGAACCCATCTTCGAAGAAATCACTCAAGGGTTGTCTGCTCAGGCTGAAAAAGACAAACAGTTCCTGAGTACTTGCGGATTTCTTCCAAACTACATGTGGGAGAAACTGGGTTGTCAAAAAGCAGCTTTCCGCAACCGCAACATCCCAGCTCTAGGGATGAAGTACATCCCTGGTATGAACATGTCCACCATCCTTAACGGTGGTCGGTCAGCAAAAGTCTTCATCGACTACGGTACAAGAGGCCCAGATGGTTCTCTTCTACTTCCAGAGAAAGGAGATACATTCTTTATCTCAAACGGACCGTCTGTCACAGAACATGTAGGTGTATTTAGATATAGAGACGGCAATAAGTGGTACACCGCTGATACCGGGCAGCTACTTGGGGTCAAAGGCGAAGAGTCCCGACAGTGCTCCAAGATGAAAGAACGAACCTGGAGCAATGGTGCTCTAGATGGACGTAAGCTCGTCGGATGGATCTCCGTCGAGAAGATTCAACCCCTCCTCACACTAGAACCAGACCTCGATGGAACCGAGGGGTGGAGGGATAACCCATACATCTAAAACATGACCTCACGAAAAATAGACCGTTACCGTAGGCTTACGTTTGAGCGGTGCGAAGAAATTCTAGAAGGTAAGACGTCGTTCAAACTAGACACAACAACCACTCTTTGTATTGATAAGAAAGACGATACTTATATAGTCAAATCAAATGCTGGAAACGGTGTAACAACAGAACTTCTAAGATTTAAGAAACACTACGTTGTAGTAGTAGCTAATGGTACTGAACTAAAACAAAGAAGGCAGATGAAACTTGTTCCGTTTTCTTTCTGTTACAAAGAATACGGTTATAATCTAGCTTATATTACAAAAGAAACTGATATTGTTTTTTTCAAAACAAGAATAGCAGTAAACTATGACGGAACAATAAACCACATGGGTAAGGACGTTGTTGTTATAAACAAAACACAAGCACACTGTATGAACTATATCTGTAGTGAGTATGGCCGTAGTGCCATCCTTTACTATAAGGAACAAGTTGCTGCGGGAACATTTAACCCAGTCAGATGCCCTATTTGTGAAGAAGCTATATTTCAAAATTTCATACGAGTTAAGCACACAGATACTCACCACCACTTCCTATATGATCATGTAATTAAGAATGAATATCCAGCAGTTATTTACTATCCTCTAAAAGGACTTAATACCTCAGATATGAGAGAGGTAGATTTTCGAGGATTTACATACCCCGTTAGAAGAGATTTTCTTCCGTTCAAAGACATCATCGCAAAAACAATTGAAAGAAGTACCACTAAATGGCATTCACTACTAAAGAGTAGTGATGATGTAGAGGAGAGGATGAGACAACTAGAAGGTCTGTTGTCTTCGAAGGAAGAAGTTCCGCTTGTAGAAATTCGTACAAATCTAGATCAAGAAAAGCTAGAAGAAATGATAGCTGCTTCCATCTTCTACAATATTGGTATTTACGCAGGGCTAGCATGACTACACGCTCTTTCCAAATAGATTTGGATGATGCTATTTGGTCCGTTTTCGACCTTTACGTAAAAAATTTGTGTAAAGAAAATAAAGAACTTAATAAGCTGTCTCTAAAAAAGGAGAAGAGTGAGTTTGCACTTGGAGCTATACTTTTCTCCTTTATTCTAGAGAACTATGAAGTTATACTTGAACATAATAAATCGGAGGGCGTGAAACTTTATGAAAACATAAAGAGAATCGCCGAGAAAAATGAACTTCACGCGGAAGATTTTGGAGCCAGTTTTCAACAACCTGAAAGTTCCTTGGATCAATCCGAAACCGAGGGGCTTTATCCCGGTGGTAGCGGAACAACCGGCATCCTTGGGGACCCAACCAAGTAGCGGTCTCTTTGAGCTCTACTTTGCAAACGCTCCAGGTGAACTGTATGCGGCAATAGACAAGAACCCAGAGAACTTTCCGCAAGGGGCTCTGAATATTTTGAATGCTTACATAAACAAAGAGCTTTCTCTTCAAAGTATGTCGCCAGATGAAAGGCTCATACTACAAAGAGCAGCCTTGGAGTTTTTTCAAGCCAAACCCGTTATGAAGAAGAAAGAGAACGCAATTACTAAGAAACAAGATTCCTCTTTCTTTGAACCACCGAAGCAGGACCGTCTTGAGATAGACGAACCTGCCGACGGTGCATGGTGGGATAATAACCGCCGTCTGTTATTTTATTTTTAGCTATCTCCACCCTCCGGCGGTACTCAACAAATTTGGTGGTTGTTGTAGTGCTTCTCCATAAGCGTTTGAAGAAGCTGGTACAAAACCATTTGCCGCCTGTCTTCTAGCTAGTGACTGCGCAGGAGTAACTTCGTGGTTCATATATTCGAGACCTGCTTTACCACCTGAACTAAGTGCAGCAGCGCCTGCTAGTCCGCCAACAGCAAGACCAGCATTTGTCCAAGGATTAGCTCGAGTCTTCGCAACCGCTTTTGCAGCCATATCACCAAATCCACCACCTGTTGTTGTAGGGAGATTTTTTATATCTTGAGTTGCTTTTGCAAGACCACCCATAGCATCTGCAGTACCTTCCATACTTTTAGCCATTCGATGAAGACCCGTCGCAGAATAAGAAGCAGTTTGATTTGGAATTTTTGAAGCAGCAGTCATCATTTTTGAAGCACCAGTTGCAGCAGGAAGTGCTGCCATAGAAGGCATTGCTTCTTTAAACATGCCGCGAGCAATACTTACTCCAGCTTTTTGTACTGCCTCTTTTACGTGAGAGAATTTCTCCTCTTCCATAACAAACATTCCAGGGTCCATTACCTGCGGTAGAGGGTTTGGCTGCATAAGAACTCTAGCCAAAGGATCGTACCGCATTCGACCCGGCATTCCTTGAAGTACAGAATATAGATTTGGCTGAAGAGCTTGCTGAGCTGGCAACTGCCGACGGTCTTCATAATCAAGAGAGCGCCTCGTAGCCATCTCATCTTCCATACGTGCTTGCTCAATCAAACGATGGTTTTCATGCATCGAGTGAAGAGCTATCGCCGACCCAATCATCGGTCGGGTGTACATTCGAATCAGATTTTGAAGTACAGAAGCGTTTTTTTCGCTACCGTAAATCGTGGACAGAGTGTTGTGAGGCTCTTGGGTCACCAGAGGAGTTTACCTCAAATGACTCTTCAATTCTTCTACGAAGATGCTCCGCTTGTAGGAGCACTGTTGTTTGAGAATGAAGAAGTGACTTAACAGAATCAAGTTCTTCTATGTCAGCCATGTTGTCCTCCTTTATTTCTTTTGATTCTTCGGGAGCGAGCCCTCTATCTGACCGAGCGTTCGATGAAGCTGGCGCCATTGTTCCTCCTGTATGCCGGCGAATCTTTCAAAGCTACTTCTAGGCAACGCATCGGAACAATGAGCTGAGTTTTCTTCTGTTTTCCTCTCTAGGGAAGAAATCTTCTGTTCATTTTCTTTTATCTTAGTTTCCATTGTTCCGAAGCGTTCGGCTGTGCGAAGAAAATGAAGTATCCACCCGCCACCGTTAAGAAGCACGAAGACAGCTCCGACAGCAGCAAGGGTAGTATTATCCATGGTCATTACGCACCAAACGCAAACACACGCACAATAGCTGCAACAGTATTCGTAACCTTGATACTAGGAGTGTCTTGACCTGAAGGACCACCGATGAAAACAAAACCACCCGGCGGAACAACAAAGGCACCGTCAGCAGCATCGTTAAACGTCACAGTTACATCATCTGCATCCGTTAGCGCATCTTGCGTTATCAGAAGCCCGGAGAACTGTGCACCTGCGGGACCCATTGCACCAAGTGTTACTGTCGTTGTTCCAGGAGTAGAAAGACTCAAAACGTCTTTCGCTTCATTGGTATATGTCGCCGTAAAAAGAAACGGCAAAGAACCAACGGCTTGTCCTGGTATCGGTGGAAAATCGAGTGTTAGCTTTGCTTTAAGCGGAGAGGCCATGTTTCACCTCACGCAGCCTTCTTCATGTTAACACCATCAGCCGCGAACTCCAGTGAGTCAGCCAACAAGAAGTTGGCAACTCGAACCGGAACCATTCTTTCAAACTGAATGGCAACTTGTTCCTGAAGAAGAACACCATTGGCGTCCATACTCAGTGTGTGATTTGGAACGTAACAGGCTTCGTAATACACAGCACCAAGAGTTCTCTCTGCGATATCTCGAACGTAGTACATCAAACCAACTGGCTGACCAAACAAGTCAGAAGCCAAGTTGAAGTACAACGTTTCATACCCAGGAGGGATGACAATGTTGTGTGGGTTAGCAATATTTTGAATTGCATTATTCTGGAACATCGCAGGGAAGAGGTCTGGTGCCAGAGCGTCTTGGTAGTACGCGTACAACACACGAAGCAGTGAAGCACCGTGGTAATAAACGCGGCCCAAACCAATCTGACCGACTGCTCGGCCTGAAATGAAGTAACTTCTTTCAGAACCAATTTCAAACAGACGAGAAATCTGTTTAGTGTAACTGGTACTGAAGTTCTGCAAAATACCCATGGGAAATACAATCTCATTGGCACCTTCACCAGAAGAGACTGCATCTGCCAGAGCAGTTGAACCGCCGACAAGTGCCAAACGTGGCGGACCTGCGGCTAGAAGAGTAAATGCTGCATTGACGTAAACCCCATCAACCATGCCCGTCTGGACATAGTTTGAGTAGGGCTGCCATTGACTAAATTGTCCGCCAGAGGCCATGGTGTCTTTCTTTCTTCACACGGGGTAAGAGGATTCTACCAGAGCTCTCAAATTCTCATCGTCACACGGACGTAGTTGAGAGAGTAGTAGGGGTCCAAAACCATGGAGACAAGAACCGTGTCTGGCTGTGTTTTTGATTGAGCGAGGGTAGTCAACGTACCGCCAGCAATAATCTTCTGGTCAACAAGGAATTGGATAACACCTTGAATCACACTATTAAGTGTATCCAATAGACCCTTGGTGATGTTGAAGCGCCCAATGAAATTGCGCAGACTTCGACGAACAAACTTTGCCGCGTAGTCCAACGCTTTGGTAATGGAGTCTGTTCTTGTCTCAACAGAAGTTGTATCCGTCGTCAAAGCCATTCGGCTGATGAGCGGAGCACCCTCTGCATCCTGCACCATGATGTTATTTCCACCACCCGCAATCAAATCAAGCTGCGGCTCGGAGAAATAATTGTTCGACCCAATGACTCGAGTAAACCCTGTCGTCGGGAAATTGGTGAAGGACTGACTTGGTGATTGAGCAGCAATCAAGCCTGCATGTGCTGCACACATGTAGAAACCTGGAATTACTTGTTCAACACCGCCAATCAACGCAGCGCACTTATCTGGAAAGTAAGACCAGAATCTTCTGTTCTTATAAGCGTCTGCACGCAGAGCAACAACCTCTGCCATCGCATCCTTGTCTGGTGTTCCGTTAGCGCGGATAAGTGAAGCACCGCGAATCTTCAAACTGAACGCAACATCAACAAGAAGACTTGGTAGAGGAGCATCATTCAAGTCAGAAGTCGTGTAGAACGAATCATCGTTCTGACCCGACGTAAAGGCAGTTCTGATTGTTACAACAGAACCCGTTACTGATTGAACACTGAAGTTCTCGCTACTTCCCGCTACATTCAAGAACAAACCAGCAGAGACAGGAATTGTTCCAGACGGGTTAATACCCGCAGCAAGAAGAAGCTGTGCCAGGTTTGAAATACCTGTGTCGAGTTTCGTGCCTGTCGAACCTTCTGAATTTCCTTCAATACCAGAAGCAACCAATGTGTGAAGTTTGGTTGTCGGTGTCTCGAAGTTAAAGAGAACAATACGCTCCCCTTTATTCACAGGCTTTGACATTTCTGTCACGTGAGTAAAGAAGATTTGAGCCACCGACTCTGAGTGAGTCAAAGGACTCAACGCGTACACTTCAAAGCTTTCCAAGAACTCTGCTGCTCTCGAATAAGCCTCAACAGTTCCATACACTTCTGAAGCACTTACTGCATCAACACCAAGTGCTGTTACTTGTTGTGTCGGTGCGTTGAGAAGCATGAAGTAAGAAGCGAGCCCCAACGGATTGCTCACACTTACTGGTTCAATCGCGGCAAGCACATCGTCTTGAGAAGTAAACTTCAAAAGACCTGGATTAGCCGAGAGTGCTGATACATCTTGGCGGATTGCGTTGTACTGCAGGTAGGCCAATCCGTTACCGGTCGTCAGCGGAGCACCTTTCGTATCACGCAGCAATTCATGCTTGATAACAGCATTTCCGTTACCATCCACAAGAAGGTCTGGCGTCGGTCTTGTTGCTGTTGATACAGCTTGGCTCAACTTCTTTGCTTGGATGTAACCGTACTTCCCGACATCTGGGCTAAGTGCTACTTTTCGGTCCAACCGCAACTGGTCAATATTTCCACCAGGGGCAACCTTTCGGATAATTCCAAGAAGTTCTCCGTCAGCCCAAACTTCATCGCCTGGTGCTGGAGGACAAGGAGCTCCTCGTGTGTACTCGAGACTTGTGGTTGTTTGATTCTCGGTAAAACCAAAGTCCGTAAAATCGCCACCAGTAATGGTGATTGCAACACCAGGACCATCGTTCGCTTGAATCAACAAGAAGTTCGTACCAGCCTGAACTTCAGCCGTTGCATCCGCACTTATCTCAGCATTTAGCTGAGTAATAATAGCGGCTGCGTTTGCAGCAGTTGTGATTGTTGCAACGTAATCAACAGTACCGACGGTCAATTCAAGACTTCCCGAGTATGGGTAAGTCAGACCAGTCAAATCAACAGTTCCTACGATTTGTTGTGTCAAACCAAGAACTGACAGAGAAGTACCGCCGACAACATGAACAATTGATTCATCTCCGTAAAGAGTATTTGTTACAGAGAGAATATTGGTCGGTGACCAAGCAAATTCCAAATACCAACCCGTGGCAGAACCAAAGGCCGCATTGAGTTGGTCAATGACATCATCTACCGCCGCCAGTGTTGTAAAGGTGTATTCCGACGTTGCGTGACCATCACTAAGTTTCAGCGTTAGCCCCAACAGACTGGCATACGTACCCGTGACACTTCTGTTTGCGACAAGACCCGCTTGGTCACCGTCTGTGTCGAAATCTTCGCCTGCGACAGAAATGGTATTGGTTTGCGTTGAACTCGTACTGTCGGAAACACCAGAAATGGTGGAGAGACCGATATCCTCATCAGCAGCAACCAAACCCAATGTAGTCAGTGGATTAGTTGTTCCAGTACCACTAACCACTTTGACAGAACCAGCTCCACCAATACTCGGCGAAGAGAGAACAAGATAATTCGTTCCCGTCGCAAGTGTGGCAATGGTTTCACCTGCTGCATCATTGAATGCTGCAAGCACAGCAGCTACGTTCGCTGGAGTACCAACAATCTCTACAGCTACAGCAGCCTTATCAATCAGCAGATTGACTACGGTATCCGCCAAGTCAGCAAGAACAACCCCGGTCATATCAACGGTACCCGTAATTACCGCCGTTGTGTTGTTCTCAAACCGTCGAAGGAAAGTTTCTGTTTTCAGAACAGGAAGCGGAGAGGCACCCGTTCCGCCCAATGCCAAAAACACTTCAACAGTAGAAGGCTCGATAACAATCTCATCGAGATTACTTCTTGGGTCTGGATAGAAAGCAGTAGGTACTGAGTACATAAACTGCTTGTACCTACTCATACCAAGATAATCTCTCGTACCAATCCCAAAAGCTTCGAGTACTTCAGGGTCTGTTCCGCCGGTACCTGTTACGACACGAAGTTCTGATGTTTCACCAACAGCAGTTGTGCAAACAACAAAACTGTCGTCTTGAAACGTAAAGGAAGTAACTTCTGTGAGCCCTTCTGTCGCGAATACGTCCAGAATGGTTGCAACAACCTTCGCAGGAGAAAGCGAATCGTTGTCGAAGGTAATAGTGACGTCCGCCCCATTCTCTGGAGAGAGCACAAGACTTTTCCCTGAAAGACCAGTGTACTCAGGGGGATCTCCTACTGCCGCTGCAGCGACAAAGAAGGCTGGAAGTGAAATCAGAGCCCCTGAATTGAACTGTTGAGCTCCAGCCGCGTTTGTAGTAAGTGCCTTTACAACCTGACGGCATACACCCACTGCACATGGAACAAGAGTAGGAACCAAAATTGTTGGAGAAGTATTTTCAACAACTTGAATAACTTCTGTTCCGGGCCGTGGGATTGGTGTGATTGTTGAGCTCACTGGAAGAAACCCTTTCAGTCGATCTTTATGGACCGGACTTCTACTGCACGAAGTGGTTGTGCCGATTCTTCCACGCTGCCGGAAGAAATGGGAACTGCTCTACCGGAGAAATAAGGGAGTATTACAGACCCTGATGTTATCACCTGTAGAGGGTTATTCATCGGTGTTACATGCATACCAATCAAAGCTGGGTCGCCTTTTGGCTTGGTATTTTGCGCTGCATAAAAGTTTGGAGCTCTTGTACCTCTAGACACTACAGGTACAGATGTACCGTCGTGTTGTGTCACATTAAAGTCAAAATCAATGTGTTTCAAGATATCTCTATTATTAGGTGTTATCTGTCCAGTTCTAACAAACTGGAATGGAACAACAACTGTTGTACAAATAAGTTCATCTCCGCCATCACCCTCAACTAGAGAACCTGGAGGTGATGGAGCACCGACAGCGGGCATACTTGAAATGTCGAAGAACTTATTATTAGCAATAAGTTCTTTTCGAAGAAGCCAAATATGTTCAGCAATGTGCCAAGCGATGTCGTCTGCTTCGATATCAATTCGTGCACAGCAGTTAATATGCATAACGCCTGCTACAAGAGTGGTCTTTCTTATAGTTTCAGTCTCGAGATCGTAGGTGGCCATGTCATTCACACCGAGACGGTTAAATTGCAAAGGGCCTCGTGTGAACGTAACACCAGGACGTACATTCAACTGTGTAGTCTTTAGTGGGTGTTCGTCTGTTATAAGAATTTCACTGGTTTCGTTTTCAATATCCCAGTGAAAAAAACCTGGTGGGTTTAGACCAAACAGTCCTTGAACAAAACCAACGAAGCTTCTTCTCAAGGCAAGAAGAGGTCTTTGAGAGAAGCTATCTTGGGGGCTCTCCCTTTCTGGCGCGCTCCTTATAACTTTCAAGGGCATTTTCTAGCTCCGCTACCTGACGTTGTTGCCACATATTGTACGTCATCCCGAGTGCGGCGCTGACAAGAGGTGCAGCTACAGCTATTTCTGGACTACCAATCGGTCTTCCGCGGAAGTGTTTGTGAAGAGCATCAGCGACTTGCATACCGCCCAATCCAGCCAAACTTCCTATAGCTACACCACCGAGACCGCCAGCAATATTCTTCAAAGCTCTAGCTCCAGGATTTTCTTCTTTTTTTTCTGAAGGTGTTTGAAGAATATCTTCTGCAACCTTCAAAAAAAGATTGAAGGTTTGTGGGTGGATGATTTTGATGTCGTCGCTCACAGCTTTCCTCCAGAGAGTCTTCCAAAGGCCGTCGGCACATTATCGTAAGATTGTTCCTCAATCATTTTTTCACTATTGTACGGGTTCGTAAAATTACGAGGTGGAGACAAGTAAATAAGAGATTCCTCACTTATTTTAAGTGGCAATGAATATTCGATATCCCTTGGTGGTATCTCGTGAAGAACAAGGTTCCAGTTAATAGGGGCTCTTACATTTTCCGTCGCCATGGTGGAGATAACCTTCCACCGTTTGTTCTCACCTTCAATAAGAATATCGTCTGGTTTGAAGTACGGAAAGAAACCGCACTCAGCATTGGTGTTGTTCTGTTCAGTTGAGCCAGTGTTCATAACTTGTTTTCCTTGCGGGTTTGGTTCTATCTGAACAAAGCACTCAATAGGGTTCATGTAACCCCGCAGGAAGCCTGTATCAAAGCAGCTCTTACAACCTGTTTTTATTCTTTTCTGTAGAACTCTATCCCAGCACTCACAACGCTGACCAAACGTTCTAACGGGAAACAACCAGCAGCGTCTACCTTTGTGTTCTTTATAGATGTACTGGAACTGACGTCTCATCTCGAGAGTATTTAGGTCTGGCTCCGGCATATCGAGCTGTGGTTCAGAATCAACAAATTCACCGCTAGGAATATGTCTTGTTCTTATAATATAAAAAATTGTTCTAGAGCGATGAGCTGTTGGTATTGAGTCATCAACAAAAAAATAACGGTCCTGAAACTCAGGACTAATAACGTCATATGGACCCAACTGTCCCTGACTACGAAGTACTTGAAACGTGTAATCCAAAACATCTACTTGTGTGTTCTCTATGGACCAACTTATTTCTTGTCTGTCCAAGTCCAGAGAACGAAGAGCAATTTTGTTTACACGTAGTTCCGTTGCCACGAACTAATGATAGTACAAAATATAAAAACGGTAGGAAAAAGCTGTTCACAATAGAAGGATGTAGTGCTTCTTTTCTTGAAGCAGCCTTTACACTAGGCATAGCTGCTGACGGTATATTCGCAACACGTACTTTCCCTGTCACTGCGTTAGAAGCCGAAGGTGAGGATGGTACAGACATTGTATTAACATTCGGCGCAGCTCCACCACTAAATGGTTTTTTACTAAGGTCGTTCATAGCTTCATTTGCGTAAGCCTGAAACTTAGACGGATTTGCAGGAATCATAACTTTTCCAGAAGCATCATAAACAGGGTTACCAGAATTGAAGGCAACTCTTTGCGAAGTACTTAGACTGTTAATATCTGGAGTTGAAGTCGGTGTAGCTGGTGCTGATGCTTGTTGCGCTGCATTCGCTGGTGCAGCAGGAGAATTAGCTGGAGTATTTGCAGGTGCTGCCGGAGGTGCAGGATTCGGTGCCTGTTGTTTTACTCCGTTCATAACAGCAGAATTTTGTGCTGGTGGAGGTGCTGTAGCACCGGCAGAAGGCTTTGAATTTGGTGCACCCGCTTGTGGTGCCTGAACATTTGAATATCCAGTACCGCCCTGTGCCACAGGCATACTTCCACTAGGTGTCGGGCCTACTGGTGGTTGTGGTGCAGGTGCTGGGTTTGGTTTACCCGCAGGTACATTTATTGATTTCTTTGAACCAACCGACGGCGCAGGATTTGATGCAGGTGCTTGTGCAGGAGGTGGTGCTGCTGCATTAGGTGCAGCCGCAGGTGGTGTCTTTGCAGCAGTTCCAGGCACAGAAGTAGTTGCTTTCGCTTGTGCATTTATCTGATTCAGATTTTTGTTAAATCCTTTAATACCCTGTTCCTTTGCAACATCACGGATACCGCTAGTAACAAATTTATTAGCTGCCTGCTCAAAGTTCATCTTGGGTGCTGCTTGTTGTATTTTTGAAATACCGCTGTACCCTTTTGCCAACCCGCCACCAATACCTCCGATAAGAGCTCCCTTCATTGCACCACTGGCAGCGTCATCACTTGTAGCCGCACCAATACCAGCACCAATCATTGTTGGAACTGCTACAGACTTAAGTGCTTTTTCTCCAACAGCACTAGCCAAGCCTTTTGTATTCATTACAGCTTTACCAGCATTAACAATCCCACCAAAACCTGGGAGAGCTTCTTTCACCATAGAAGTCAAAATAGAGTCCACAAGGTCAGAACCAATCTTGGAACTTATTTGTGAACCAACGGCACTATCCTGACTTGGCGTAGTTGTACCGTCGATATCGTTTGTTTTTAGTGGAGGTGGTTCTTCATTCTGACTTGCAAAAGATTGCGCGTGCAACATCTGCTTCTGAAAACGAAGTTCTTCCAAATCTCTACGAGCTTCTGTTGAATCACGACCAGAGTCCTCTAGTGCTTGAATTGTATTTTCAAGCATCATCTCTCTTTCTTCTAGAGCAAGGGCCTTGTCTTGGTCTTCAACGTTCGTAAAGTTTCCAATAAACTCCGTTCCAGTTCCTCCAAGCTTTGTAATATCAACGGATGCTCTTTTCTCTCCAAGAACATGGTTGAGTTGTTCTTCACGCCTTGTTTGAACAAGTACGTCAGCGCCCATGGAGAGAAAAAGGTCTAGCATTTTCAGCCCTTCAACAAGTCACTCATGTTGTGGTTAATGTCTTTGAGATTCTGAGCAATTTGAGGACCATGTGTAAGTCCTGCCAAACCACCAATTGCTCCACCCATTGCCGTCATCGCTTCAGGATGTTGCTGACCAAGTTCATCCTTAATCAACAACATTTTTTCCTTAGCAATATTCATCGCTTGCGGGAAAGAACCTTGTCCACCCTGCTCCATCTCAGAAATTCTGTTTTTTCTTCCTTCGATGTCTGCGTTCTGAATATCGTGGTGCATGGTTGCAGCACCGATACCAGCACCAGCCAATCCGTATGGAGCTCTTTCTTTTGCCAACTGAAGTAGTTGCTTCAATTGAGGGTTCGCTACTTTTTGAGCAGAAGCATCTTTCTCTGTCGAAGGAATTCCAGTCATATCCATGGCTACATCGTAGCCTTTTCTTCCGCCGAGATATGTACCAATGCCACCACCAATTAGTGCACCACCGGCACCTGCAACATGCGGAGCAACAAGAGCTAGTTCAGCCAAGTCTGGACGATGCTTAGCCAAAGCTGCTGCACCCAAAATACCTAGTCCTATTCCGGCTGCACCACCAAGAGCTCCGCCGCCGTAACCGCCAAGAGCTCCACCGAGTGTTGCACCAGCAGCACCAGAACCAGCACCTGCAAGTTCACTATGGCCAGTTTCAGCAGCGCGTCGGGCACCGTAATAACCACCAAGTGCTCCTGGAATTACACCCATACCTGTAAGCAAACCAGCAGCACCACCGGCTAGTCCGGCTACATATGGATGTTTCGCTTCTCGCTTTTCTCCGTGATGTTCTTCACCTCCAGCAATCTTTCGAAGAAGAGATGCTGTTTTAGGTGGTTGAACTTCTGGTGCTTCTGGGGCCTCTGGTGGCGGAACACCTGTATCTGCGGGAGGTGGAGCTCCCATTTCTGCAGGTGGGGGTATTTCTCCGCCAGCAGGCGCAGCTTGTGCCGGTGCAGCAGCCTGAGCATTTGGATCTACAGGAGCTCCACCCATCTGTGCCTGCTGGGCCATGGCTTGTTGTTGCTGAGCAGCTTGTTGAGCTTGAGCACTCTGTAGTGTTGCCATGGGAGGTTCCACCGCAGCCATTTGCATGACTTGGGCTCTCATCTGATTCCATGAATTACGAATCTCCGCAGCCATCTGTGCTTGCTGCTGCATTTCATTTGTGGCTTGCATGGCTTGTTCTGTCGCCTGCATGACCCGTTGATTTGCAAGATTCATCTGCTGAACGGCCATATCGTTCATTTGCTGATTCTGCTGCATCATTTGCTGAATCTGCTGTTGTGTTTGGTCGTTCTGTTGCTGCAACTGTGAAGCTTGTTGTTGTGTTTGCTGCAACGCTTGATTGGCTTGTTCAAGCTGTTGTTTATTGCTGTCCAGTTGTTGTTTGTAATACATCGCCTGTGCAACAGCTTCTGCTCTGCGCGCTTCACCTTCTGTTGCAAGGTATTGTTGGTTCACTGCTTCTTCATTTGTTTCATGCGGAGCAGTTTCAGTAGAAGTAACGCCTTCACCGCTACCAACATCTCCACTCATTCCGAGACCTTCAGCAGCATGCTTCAAACGCTCTGCATCTCGTGATTTACCGAAGTCTTTTCCAACATCACCGAGAACGCTCTTCCCAAAAAGACCACCAGCAATAGCAGCGACAAGTTTCTCTTTATCGCCCATGTTCAGCTTCTTGGCGATTTGGTAACCGCTAACAGCACCACCAACACCACCAACAGAATTACCAACAATTTGACCTATACGTTCACCGCGTGAATGACGGTGAGCTTCCGCGTGTGCATGAGCATTTACACGTGCACGTTCTTCACCCTTCTCGCGCTCTTCTTGAGAAGAAGCTACTTTGACTGAGGAGATTTTCTCTACAATGCTGTTCGACATGGATTGAATCAAATCATCCATGCGATGAGCAGCCTCTGCCATGTATTGCTCGAGCTCATAAACACTCGGGTCTTCCTTCATGAGAGAGTGAATAATCTTAAGTTTATCCACATACTCTTTTTCACAAGTGAGGAGTGCTTGAAGGATGGGTTCAATGTTAGTAGCAGCAAGAGGTGATTCAATTTCACCGAGAGAAACAGCCCCTCCGTAAACGTTAGCCTTACGCAACAGAAAGGAGGCGCTGTCCGCTACTTCAGCAGACCACTCCACGAACATTTCTGCAAAATGAGTATGAACAGCTCCGTTAATACTCTCTGCATAAAGTCTGTACTTGTTAGACAGACCCAAAGAACAAGTAGCTCCATCCGCAAGTGCTGCAGCGAGATTTGCAGTATGACTTACTTGTTGTTCTGCAGGAACAGAAGCTGGGGCAACAGGTAGTTCTTCTGCGCGCTTCTCTTTCAACTTCATAAAGAAGGCCGCACATTTTACAGAGTCTCTATTGCCCTGTGCTAGAAAGCTTTCAAGATTTTTCATGCTGTCCTCACTAGAACAACGACTCCGTTGTTGCTTGGGTCCATCGAGAATCCATCTACATTTGGTGCTGTATCACCGACACCACCATAAACAGTTGTAACGATGTCAGTTGCGTTTTGAATACCAAGAAGAGTCTTACCAACTTGGTTGTGTGCATTAGAAAACTCAATTCCGTTAGTTGGTGTAGTTTCAATAAGAAGAAGTCTTCCTGGATTGTAGTAACGAACATCAAGCCCAGTGATGGCGGCTTTTAGTTGCGCAATTACTGCGAGCAGTGGAAGTCCGTCGTCGTACCCGGCATCCGTGAAGGTACATGTAGCAGCAGCAGGTTGAACAAACGTTACAGCTTCACCAACAATATGTTCGACAAAAGGTTTTCCGTCCCTTGTCGTTATTTTTGGTCTTACTACCAGGCCGCCCTGAACAAACCAGTTAGCCTCTTCTGTTGTTGGAAACTTGTAGAACTTGAGCACGGTTTTCTCCGAAGGATGCGGCGACTGTTGAGCTAATACTACACGAATCACAACAAATCTCCCATCAAACATACGAGAGATATGTCGTGTTCAACGACCAGTACTCACTAAACACACCAGCTTGTCCGAAGCACTGCATGATATTGTCGTGTACCTTTACACGTTGCATCATCTGGTCTGCCGTACTTCGAAACATATTCAGCCAATTCATAATTTGAGGTGTCTTGTCGTTGATACCAACAGACACACCGCCGTTTGCATAATTCAAATGGTTTCTTGTCTGAAGCATACCAACCCCCTCGAGTAGTTGACAGACAGTTAGTCTGGTCATCAAATCAAGTTGTTCATTGAACAACAAGTCAGAAAGACTTCTATGAGTAATGGGAGGACATCCGTTGTAATGGCTAACGGCGCCCATAATAGCCCAAGCTATCTGACGGTCATTCGACTCTTCACCACTTATGAGTCTATTCAGCTCTGGGTGGTCTCTTGTGTACTCACGAACATAGACAATGAAGTCACGTGTTGTTTGAGACATCCCAGGAAACGGAACCAACCCATAAGTGCCCATTCTTAACCGTCCTTCTTTTCTCTTTTGTCCAGGAACTTAGACTCAAGCCGCATCCTGGAACGTTTCGCCGCGACATCTGGTGGAAGACTGTTCACCGAGATTTTCCTATTACGAGTGTACTCGGTAAGCACATCATTGAGGAGATGTACGTAATCATCACTGATATCTGCATCTCCGCCTGGCGGTACAACTTTCGAACCTAGAACTAGGTTCTCCGCCGGACCATGTACGTCTGTCAAATTAAAGACGCGCATTATTTACTCTCACCGTCAGAGCTCTTTTTTTCTTCCGCAACCTTCACACCAGCTTTTCCGCCAAAGACTTTTTTCGTTTTAGCTTCAGTAACTTGAAAAGTCTTTGGGTCAATAACAGTACTTGCTACTACCGCGGCTGCGGCCACATCCTCGTATCCTGGAGGAATTTCCACAACAGGAGGTACGGTCTTTCTCTCTACAACCGTAGGTACGTCTGATGCAGGTAGTTCCGCTCTTGGAGTAACAGGTTCTTCGTCATGTGTGTGCTCTGGTCTCTTATCCAATTCTTTCAAAAGGTCAGGAACATCTCTTGTGTAGTTCCCGGCAGCACCAGAAAGTGAATCAGACTCTTTCATAAAACTTTGGTCATTTGAAAGAATCATCATTGGACCAGGTGATTCTTTTGCAATTGAATTCTCTTCAGGTGCCTTTTCAGGCTGTTTCGGCATCAAAGGCTCTGAAGAGAAAGACTCTGAGAAAACATCAACGAGTGCACCGTCAGGGTCCGTTACTTTGATTTTCTTCACCTTCACAAGTTTTTTGAGTTCTTCGATATTAGAAAGAACCCAACTCATAGTCACAGGTAGGTGTCTGTTTGCAGTAATTCGTATTTGACTCTTACCTACAAAAATAGACCTACCCCACGGAGTGGGAGACAAAACCCTAGCATTACGATTCGCTGGGTCTCGCATGATGTTGTGAATGTGAAACACACGTTCGTTCTTCTTGTTCTTTTGTTCCATCTCGTTCTCCCAAAAGACAACAGGCGTAGGTTTTATCCCACGCCTGAAGAAATACTGCTCGGTTTTTTTTCGAGACCGCGTAAATCAGTACATCGAGATTTGCGGGTACTTCAAACCGGCAGCCACTCGGTTGTTCAACAAACCAAGTTGGTCCTCTTCCACCGGAGTAACGGAAGAAAGAATCCCGCTGTCGTCCTCGGTGGTTGCGTCGCCCGAGTACAACTCGAGCTTACGAACGGCTGCAATGTTCGCCAAAATCATACCGATGTCTTCCCAAGCCTGGAAGGTGATTTGGTTAGCAACCTTGTCGATGTAGAACTTGGTGCTGTTCAGAATGAAGAACTTGCCCAAGAAGTCAGGCTTCGTGAAAATATACACGTTACCTGGGCGCAGGATGTCCGTCTTAATAGTACGGACATAGGGGAGACCCATGATGGTGTTGTGCTTCCAACCATCAATTGCGGTTTCGGTCTGAAGCTGTGAACCTTGGTCTTCAATGGTCCACGAGAGAAGGTCATCAAAGTCGACTTCGGTAAGCAGAAGTCTTTCTGCTTTCATACGGTTACCATCAAGAAGCTTACGAAGCTCCGTGATATCTCGGCGTTGGATTGGACGAACAACTGCGTCGTCATCCGAAGCGTTCCTTGCAAGTTCACCCTTCTTGACCGAGAACTCCACTACCGTACCAGCCTGGAGTGCTGATGCAGTGAGTGGGGTAACGGTACCGCCGTTGGCTTCCTTCTGAAGCGCTTGAACGCAGGACTCTGTGTGAATGGTAAATTCACGGTCCTCAATCTCCTGCATGTCTTTCACGCAGTTCTCTTCGATGACTCGAGTGATTGGCATTTCGTAAGCCAACAACTCCTGTTCCGTCTTCTGGAACATTTCCGAAGCAACAGTGAAGAAGCCAACTTCTGCACGCTCTGCTCGGATAATATTCACAGTGGGCTGGTCACGGAAAGTCAGTGCCATCGCTCGTGAACGGGGCTCCAACTCAACCAACTTCACCAAGGTGTCATGTGACACAGAACGCTGACAGTCAGCGCGAGTCACTGGCTTCGGGGGAAGAATCATTCGCGCAAAAGAAACTTCGCGCAAACGGTCACGGATAAAGGTTCCACCGTACTCCGCGACCTTCATCTTGCCTTCTTCGGAAGCAATCTTGGTCGTAAAGTACTCATTGATGATGCGGGCTGGAGCTAGAGACATTGTGAAAGATTTCCTCTTTTGGTTGGGGTCTAGTTTTTCTGGTTTCTTGATTCAACTAATCAACGCGGGATGATTCGGCAGCGCAACCAACCAGAATTATTTGTCGCCAACCGAGTAACACGAGCAACCTGGCAGCCGTTCGTATCGGAGGCTTGGCTTCCAACCAAACCAACGTAGTTGCGTGAACCGATGGTGACAGTCGCAACCTTTACAAGCTGGTCGATAGTAGTGATTGCCAAGCCACCACCAACAACTGCTGTTGCATCAAACACTCTTGTTTCAAACTCATACTGGCCGAGCCACAACAGAGTAATCTGACGTTTTGAAACTGCTTGTGAATCTGTTCGACCTTTATTACCCCAATAAGGATAAGCAAGTCGTCCGACAGCCGGTTCATCAGCTGGGCTTGTTACATCTGACGCTCTTTCAATCTTGCCATCAACAGATGTTGATTGAATGAACCACTCACCGTCACAAACAGCGTATTGGTTTTGTGGGTCAAGCAAATCTCCGTCAACGAGAGGAAACCCTCTTTTGACGGGGGCGAGGGAGTCAGAAACGAATTTGAAATTCTCTCGTTGCAGGGTGCTCATGTTTTCTCCAGATCACTGAGTGAACTTGTATTGTGAGGATACACAGTTTCTTCTTTTTTAGAGAAGTACTCTAAGATTTGTCCTAGAATAAATCTCTCCAAGCTTGAAGCCGTTTTTGAGTCGTCTCCGCCTTCGAAGGATGGCCTGTTAATGTCTTCAGCCACCTTACCAACTGGGTCCATAATCCCAAGTTCTGCGGAGCGTTCGATTGCACGAATCTCGAGTTCACCCTTATCTTCATCAGAAGCTACCTTGTGTAGCCATGAGATAAGAGATTCTTTTGATTCTTCTCCATGCATTCCTTTTTCAATCAAAGTCGAAGCGAGTTTGTCGAAACGGATTTGCTGTTCGTACGCTGCAACCTTGCTCTCAAGTTCAGCGTTCTTCTGCTCAAGAGCAAGATTGGTTTCAGCAGCAGCCTGAACAACCGCCGCCATTTTCAGCATTTCTTCTTTGGTCATTGTCATGTTGGTATCTCCTATAGTCTCAGAGAAAGAACTAAACCGGGAAGATTGCTGATGAGGTTGCGGATAAATGCATGTGCGTTTGAAGCATTTGCTACATCAGAGGCAATCTTGGCACCTGCCTCAGACGTATGTGCAAAAGCTTGATTCAAAACAGGGTCGGTACCTGAAGTAAGAGCAGGCTCATCGAAGAACGCTCTCAAATCGTCTTTGTCTTGTTTCTTTGCTTCACGGCGGGTGATGTTGGTGGCTGATTCATTGCTACCCGCGATGGCATCACCCGTTGCAGTAGTTGGAGCGGTTTTCTGACCAGACTCAGAAGTCTGTGGAGGATTTCCGTCACCACCGGAGACACTGGCATTTCCGCCGTAACCACCAGCGGAAGCAGCTACCTTACGAATCAGAGAAATATCTGATGCGTAAGTTTGCATTCCACCTTGTGGGTGGTCCGATTTACCGCCACCACTCATGGCGTAACCCAACCCAGCCAACCCAGCACCACCAGCAGCGACAGGTAGTGGATTTTCTTTTGCAAAATTCAAAGCCTGTTCAACAGCAGAAGATGAAGCTGCTGGAGCTGCTTTGTTCCCTCTCAACGCGTTAGCAAGTGCTTCAATTTTGCTCTTCCCGCCATCGACGAGACCTTCAGCACCTTCAATGACACTATCAAGCCCTGCTGAACCAGAAGCCTTCAAACGACCATGTAGATTGTCTCTGGCGCCTTGTGCAAAAGCACCTGCTGCATCAGACAATTCTTTTTTAGCTGCGGTACCAACACCTGACAAATCAGGCATTAGATTTTTTCCAGCATTCAGAAATTTCTGAACTTCTGGATGTTGCGCAAGATGATCCAGAATACTCGTATTAACGGTTGGAGGAACTGCTGATGCTTCCTTCGCCATCGCCATAAGACGAACAGCAGAAACAGGAACTTTTCCTGAAGCTTCTTTGATTTGTTTCAAAGCTACCATTTGAGCAGCTTGAATAACGTCAGAAGCTGTTTTATCTCCAGGGAGAGAAGTCTTCTGTTTTCCGCCATCAACCGAAACTGGATTTTGGTCGATAGTGTTTGCAACCTGAGAACCATCCTGAGTACCAGGATTCATTGGAGGTTGTTTGTGACCATGCCCCTGATGAATTGGTTTAGGAGACATATCAGTCTGCGAAACAGCAGGCTTGTCGCCAGGACCAGCCCCAGGACCATTCTTGGCAGTACCAGGAAGATTTCTTCCATCACCGCTACCAAGTTCTTCCGCAGTTTTCACAAGATTGTTGTGAACTTCTGCAAGAGCAGAACGTAGCTGTGCACAATACGCAGATGAAGTCTTTGTGAGAGAGGCTTTCTTCTCTTCCATTGACTTCTTGTTTTTTTCTTTTTCTTTTTTCTCTTCTGTCTCAGAACAATAATCTTCTGCTTGTTTTGAGAAGACGTCAATTTGACGAGCCGCCTCCTCATGAACAGAGGCAGTCTTAACTGTCTCGAGAGCAGAATTGACCAAATCTTGCAAAGAGAGCTGGGTTCCAAAGTCCATGATGCGTTCTCGTTCTTCTGCTGTTTTTGCTGGTGGTGTTACTGGAAATGGAGGTGTGCTTGCTTGAGCAGCACGACCCCCGTCCAAAGCTGACGGAATGTTTGTCGCTACTGGCTTTGGAACAGGGGGAGTAGAAAGACCTTTACCAAGACTAGGCGCTGCTCCGACATTAACCGTGTGTGGAATTGCAGTGCTCATCTTGGTGTTTTCTTTTTCAGGAGTTATCCCAGGTAACTGGGACACCGATTTGCTCGAGGAGTTCGAGACCGCGAACGTGAATTGCGTCTTTCAGCTCTTTGACTGAAGCTGTCTTCACCGTTGGTGCCGGACCGGAGAGAAGAACTGCACTCAATTTCTCCGCAGCAACTTTCACATCCCAATATTCACCCACACCATTGAGAGCGCGATTCTTATTATCTTCCACAAGAATCTGAATAGCTCTGGAAGCGCCATACTCGTCGAGTTCAGAAGCTTTCTTTTCTTGAGCTTTGTCTTCTTGCTCCTTCAGCTTCTTCTTCTCTTCCTCTGTCAATTCAGAGGCCAACTTCTGTTGGTGAGCCAAGGCGATATTCAAAAGAGAATTGGTATACCCGTTATCGACGGGTGCTTGCTGCTGAGCAGAGGCTTCCTTTTGGGTTGCCTCTTGAATTTGACGAAGCTCATGAACGAAGGCGTGGGCCATCTGACGACCTGCCTGGTCGTTCTCCGCGAACTTGGCTTGAGCTTCTTTCTTTGCTTCGTGCTCTTCGCGTGCTTTGCGAAGCTTCTCCTCTTCAGGAGTTTCTTTCTTCTCTTGAGGGGGTGGCGGTGCATCACCAGCACGTTTATCGAGTTCGGCCTTTTTCTCCATCACCTGAGAATATAGGGCAGCTAGAGCTTCATCGCTCAACTGGTTTACGTTGATTCCCTGCTCTGCGGCGGCCTTTACGAAACTCGCGATAGAGGCCAACTTCTCAGTATCTTCCGCTTGTGAAGAGGCTCCGCCGGTTCCGTAGACGTTTGCCCAAAAACTATTCATGGTCATGTGAGTGTTCTCCGTGAGGTGGTGACGTTCACCGAAGTCTTCGACAGTTCTTAAACTGCGCGTGTTCTTCGAAGGGTTATAACCCCTCTGCACGAGAAGACTCAAGACTTTCTGAATGCATTCAGAAAAGCCAGCTTGGCATAAGCTGCTGAAAATGGTGAAAAAAGTTCAGGAAGAGAAAGAGAAGCACACTTTGTAGCTTCTTCATGATTAACCCTTGAAATCAGGGTTGGTATCTCTTCGAGGAACTCCATCACACTTTCTCGGTAGCTTGTGTAAGCTTGTGCAAGTTTAGGAGGCATTCTGTAATTATGAGAAGAAGTCTTTTTCTCTTCTTCTTGTTTTTTATCTCCGCCGTCACCATGAATTCTAATAACGAGCATGGCTCTTTGGTCTGCTGCGGGAGACAAAAGACTGCGGTTACGAAACATACCCATACAAAGACGAGCCAACAATGGGTCGAACATCATAGGGTCCAACGACGGCGCATCTATCGTATTCACTGGGCAAGAAGAAACACCTTTATCGTGACAAGGACATTTACAAGAACAACAAGTCTCGTACTCCTGTGGTTTTAGAATAATCCCGAGACCACTAAGTGTAGAAAGAAGTGTGTCCTTGTCATGACCATGACGAAGTCTTCGTAGAAGAGACTCAGGTAGGTCTTCTTCATGTGGTGTTACAAGAGCTACTGCTTTGGGAGCGAAGTTAGAAGGAATCTGTTTGATAATTTCAGCTTTCTTATCTTCCCTTGCAATCTTTCCAAGAAACATTTCTTGAAGACTGTCTTCGAGGTTTACTTCTTCTGCAACCTTCTCCATGGCATTAGCCGTCATGTCTGCTGCCGTTTTTGTTTGCGGTGCAAAAGAGTAAGTAACTTTAGCCGTCTTGATATGGAGCATTGCCTTAGCGGTCTTATCAGCTCCAATAAAAACAAATGAGATGTCGAAGAAGTAAGTGTAATCGTTATCAACAAATATTTTGATACCAGTAGGAAGAACCTTATTTGGGTTCTCCTGCATTTCGCGGCAGTAGTCTCTTCTTGTTATATGGAGACCAGGAATACCGCCGCTGCGCTTCTTATGAAACTCAAGTATCGCTATTCCTTCATGTTCATGAATAGCAGGATTAAATGTTCTTCTAGCTTCCTCATAAAGTTTTGCGTCTAGATGAAGACTACAAGTATCGAATGGGATTCTAGTACCCATGGATACATCTGGATACTCACCATTCTCAAGACGGTACCAAAGTCTTTCACCGCCGTAGAGGTCACACTTTTCTTTATCAATACGAGTAACAAGTTCTACCCGTTTCATAAAAGGGTTCCACTCAGATAGTTCTACTTCTCCATAACCTCTATCTGGATTCTTGTTCTTGTGGTGAAGAAAAGGTTTTGCATCATAAAAAGTTAGATACCCATAAGGTGAGCCACATCTTGCATTTGTACCCTTTACAAAGTCTTTTGGTTCAAACTGCAAACCAGCTTCACAAAAAGCGTCTGCGTTGGAATTACTTCCCCAATACTCACTAGCACCAAGAGCATTTACCAACACATATTGACTACCCTGACGGGGCTTCAACTTGTTGATATAAGAAGCAACCTTGGGAAGAATCTTCACCGAAGCTGTCTTCTCAAAATAACTATCTGTTTGAGTATTAAACAGCGGTATTGCTGCTGGCTCCTCAACAGAAGTAAGAAATGTACTTATCTTTTCCATGTGCGTAATGGACGCTGAGTAATAGCAGAACCACTGCTTGGTGGACCTCCAGGACCTTGTGGACCCTGTGGCGAACGAAGTGTAGAGGCCATTGAACTACTCATCGGACCAGAAGGTCTCCCGCCTGGGTAATACGACGGCGGTCCACCTGGGTAATAACTGTGTGGTGCTTGCGGAGACCTATTACGAATTTCCTCTTCAAGGCGCATCTTCTCCGCCATCGCCTTCAAAGCAGCATTTGGGTCTTGTGGTCTTTCTTGTGACCTGAAAGAACCGCCACCGCCTGGTAGAGGCATTTTCTTTTCAGGTGGAGCGTACTGTTCAGCTACTTGAGCTTTCAAAGAAGCTTTGAGTCCTTCTGATGCACCAACACCAAGTGCTTCATGTAGCGGGTCAGTCATCTTCATCTTTGAAGTTGTATCCATCAAAGACATAAGAACTTGTCCTGCTCCGTTACCACTCTGATGAGAGTCAATCATGTTTCCCATCAAGTGACCCGCAATCATTGGGTTCTTGGAAAACTCTGGGTTGATACTTCTCATAGACGAGAAGAATGTATTTGAGAGATGAGGGTTCTCATCATGAAATGCTTGAACGTTTGGGTTCATTTTCAACATTTCTTTGTAATCACGGGATTTGGTAGCGGCATCAATAATTCCCGATGCTGCCATTCCAATACCAGTAACTGCTCCAAGACCCAGCGCACCACCCAAAGCGTGAACCGCAGAAGTACCAACAGAACCACCAAGACCTTGCAGAGCTTGGAGAGCCCTGTTCGGAGGAGCTGCCGTGGGCGCCTTACCGAGAAAGGCTCCCCAAGCACTTGCCGTCTTTTCTTCTTTTCCTGCTTTTTCAATTTTGAGAAATTCGTCAATGGCTGACATGTTCTTTTCCTCAGTAGAAGTACGGTGAGTCTTGTTGAGCCTGTTGCATATCCATCATTGCGAGATTCTGCTCTCTCTGCTGGTAAGCCTGTGACAACGGATTCAATCTTGAATTGATGTTGTACGCAAGTCTTCTTCCAGGTGCTGAGTTGTAAGCAGCATTTGCTACAGCAAGACCCGCTAGTGTTGGTGCATTTCTCGTAGCCCAGTCTGTTACTGAGCCAACACCTTTACCGAGACTACTACCTTCGCCCGCCAACAAATCAACAGCAGAACGTGCAGCAGCTCCAGTATGTGGGGCAATGAAATCTGCTGCACGATAAGCTTTTGGGATTATTCCCTTTACAGATTCCATAGCACTACCGAGGTCTTCAAAATGTCTACCTCTGATAGCTGCTTCTTTTACTGCTTCATCTACTCTTTTAAATTGAGTAGTAATCTCTGCAAGAGCAGCTCTGTGAGTAGCAGTCTTCTGGAGGAGAGATGCAACTTTCAGAAGATTTGAAACTACAGGATGTTGAACATTCACCAAACCAACTGCTGCTGTCTTACTAAAAGAAGTAGCTAGTTCTTCTTTTGAATAGAAAACAGAATCATTCATTAGCTTGGGGATGATGAAGGAACAGGCGAGTTTGATTCCCGCGTGCGCGTACGCAGGCGCGGGTACGTACGCGGACGCGCGAGACCAGGAATTTAGCATCTGACCCATGGTCACACCTTCCGCATGGGCTTCCTTCACGTTTTCGTAGAGATTGTCGAGGGTGTAATGGATGTCACCCTCCAACCCCATAAGCTCCGACTCGAGGTGATCACGTGCACCTGCCAACTTGTCTCGTAGGTTCCATACATTCTGAAGAGATACAGGTTCTTTTTCAGCAGAAGCTGTTTTGAACATCTGCTCCACGAGGCGATCACCTAGAGCGGCTGCTTCGGGGGTGTAACTCTGTGATGGGGGGCCGTCGTAGTCAGACAGGTCATAAACCGCCGCCACCTTTTCCGTTGCATTAAGCTTCCCTAGAACAACATTTGGGTCAGCGGGGCCACCTGGGAATACAACTATTTTGTCTCCCGACATACTGGCGTGTTTTGCCTGAAAGGCATCCACATTTGCGAACTCAATAACACGACGAACCTGATGAGCATTCAAATGCTCATCCTGCACGGCGCGCAGTACGGCGTCATTCATGCTCGCCACTTTTTGTGATTGAAAAAGCGTAGAGGCATGCTTTCCAAGTACTTGCAAATGCTCGCTCGACACCGCTTTACCTGTCATGGTTCGTTCAAACGTCGTCATGCATGAAAAAGGTACCACAAGTTCTTCTGGTAAATCGAGAGAAGATAGACTTCTTACGATAAAACAACTTTCTAGTAGAACAAGGATTTCCGCTGTTACTCTCCAACGGCTAGCTAAAAAAGGAAGACTTCCTGTTGTCGGTAGAACAGAACAAGAAGAACTTCTTATAGACCCTTGTGCAGTGGAACAGCTCCGTAAGTGGAGAGCTGGTACAAAGGAGGAGATAGTTTCAACAAATCAACGCGTGATGAGTCGTCTACTTGAACTTGAGTACCGCATGCGTGCTGTTGAGATGATTCAAAATGTAGGGCTACCGAGAATAGGTAAAACAGAACAAGATATTCTTTACTTGTACTGGGAGCTTGGAGGTTACGCAGAGCGTACCTCCTCTTTTTCACACGATGAAAGAATACATGTAGCTAGAAAGATACTAGCCATCACCGCTCCTGTGTTTGCTCTTGTCGAAGAGTATTTGGGTGATGAAAATCCTTGGAAGTTGTTTATGCAGGCAGTGGATAAGGCACTTGTATTTAGTGAGCATGAAAATATTGAAGCAGAGTCACGAGGAATGTTTGAACTACTTACTCACGCCCGCCAACACCTAAAAGAAGAAGTGTTTTTCTTCTTGTGTGAAAAGAAGGGTGTACGCTTCGCAGAGAAACAGATGCCAAGTATGTTTTTTCAAGATAAACACCGTAAAGTTCTAAACTCACTCGCGGTGATGTTGCAGAGACGGACTTGACACGTTCTCTTTCGGTTGTAGTATCTCTTCCATGCACTTCTTGTAAATCTCTCGAATACGTGGCCCGCCTCGTTACTCTGTTGTAGATAACCAAAACAACAGACTTGTTGCAGATAACCAAAGCAACAGATGAACGAGGAGATGAACCATGTTTGAGAACTACCGGGAGATGTCTCCCATAGAACAAGCGATAGTAAAAAGAATTCATAATTCCATTAGAAACTTGCCACCAGATAGGTACCGTAATTTGGCCTGGGCCTACGTGCGTGGATTTAAATATCGACGTGTAGAGAGAAAACGTCGAACACAGCTTTTGCCAAATGGAGCTACATTCGAACACAACCCCCCTTCAGATTATCTACTGTGCAAAGTACTTGAAACGGTAGGAATAGTTACAAGAAGTGAAATACGAGACACTATTTCCCCAGCTCGCGCTGCGGTAATAAAGTGGCTTAGTGATGACTCGGGCGCCATTCCAGCTCCGCCACCACGTGCGAAAAAAGCGTGGGGTCCTGCACAAGTAGAAGACCCCTACGGAGAGGACCGTGTGGCGCGTGCTGGTGCAATTAAGCGAAAGGCGGCTGAGTGATGGATGAAGAGATACTAGGGCTCCTTGAGAACCTCATTCGAGCGCGCGGAAAAAAGCAGTGGCAAACGCGTAGCGACCCGTGCCCTAAAGGATGCTGCTACGACACAATAGTCTTCTGTAGTGGGTGTAGCACAGAATACAACCTGACTTTTGTCGATGCGCCACCGCCAGTAGATGAGCGCCCGCATGGGGACAACTGTTACTACAAGAATACATACCCAAAACTTGTAGCTTGGGCAAAGGCAGAGCGAGAACTACTGGAGACAAACGGTTAAAATGTCTGAAGAGAAATTGTACGTAGTTGTTCGACGAGACTTGTCGCCAGGTCAGCAACTTGCTCAAGCTCTACATGCTTCTGACGCTTTTGCGTTGGCACACCCGCAAGTGAAACATGACTGGATGAAACGCTCTAATACTCTGGCCGTTCTGTCTGTAGACAATGAACAACAACTGGAGTGGCTTGAGCGTACGGCTTTCGAAAAGAACATTAACTTTGCTTCTTTTCGAGAACCAGACATCGGAGACTCTCTCACCGCCGTCGTTATAGAACCACAAGGTAAATGTTTGTGTAGAAAACTACGACTAGCGGGTAGATAAAAAAGAACAAAAGGAGTTGCACAAATTAAACACCCGATATAAGTAGGAGTTCTCTCTGGCGCGGTGTTCGTCGAGTAGCCTATTGACCAGCTAGGACCTGGGGTGTGCACACCTAACAGGCTCAAAACACCCACGTGAACATCGACGTGCGCGCTAAGGAACAAGATGTGACACCGGGAGAGACTGGGTCTTATGCAGCCCGACCCGACTACAGAGAGGTCGATAATACTATGCCGAACGTCACGGCATGGGCTGCACCAGGAGAAGTAGCTCAGTTGGTAGAGCAGCCTAACTGTAAAGCAGTTGGGTGTGTCAAAGGTTCAACTCCTTTCTTCTCCACTCAGGGCGTATAGCTCAATTGGCAGAGCAGCGGCCTTTAACTCCGACGGTTCAGGGTTCAAATCCCTGTTCGCCCGCAAGTGAGAAAAAACTACTTGTCAGAAGAACTACAAGTACTAAGTAGTAGCGAGTCAAAAAGAGTTCCTTGAAAACAAAAGAAGTACGGGAAGGTAGTGTAGAGACGCACTACAGCGTTCAAAAACAAAAACGTTGTGAGAGTTGGTTTAACTCCAACCCTTCCCACTATGCAGATTTGACTGGCGTCAAAGGGGGTAATCAACCGGTCCCTTAAAATGGTTCGATTCCATTATCTGCAACTGACCCCGGTACAGGTGGGTACAGCCTGGTACCAATCCAGGCCGCTGGTTCGAATCCAGCGGGGTCCGCATAGAGACTTACCTGTATCGGGGTTAAAAATACGGCCCAGCTTGATAGCGCTTCTCTGAAGAGATAAATGAGTTTCTAGAGCTCAGCAAAACACAAGCGTCTTGCTAACAAATGTGTGGCGCATTCTCGTCGCAGAGTTGAAGGGAGGGTTTGATTCCGCTCCTGGGTCCCCGAGTGCAAAGAGACTGGGTTGTCGGTGGAAGTGCTGTTTTACTTCCAGGGTTGGGTTCGAGTCCCAAGCACTCACCACATTTTACCGTCACAAACTAAATTCCTGTGACGTTCATAAAAATGCACGTCTACGGAGCTAAACGCGTTCTGTGTGGAACATGTCGTTTTGGTTGTTGCAGTGGAATACTCAGCAAGGCACGTCCAGCCAGTAGAACAAAAAAGAAGTTTGCAAGAAAAGCCAAAAAAAGTGCTAGACAACTGAGTGAACTTGAAATAAAAAAAGAATTGACTGTAGTTGTTACGGAGTAGAGCAACTGGTAGCTCGCGGTCTTCATACGTCCGAGTTAGGGGTTCAAGTCCCCTCTCCGTCACCAAGAACGGGTCGGATTTTTGAAGGTTATCGACTTTACTCGAAACCCCCCTTCAAATACCCCCTTTATCCGTTCTTCTCTGTCTCGGTGGAGTAAAGCAGCTCACCTATGCAAGCGGGAAATGTTGGTGCAAGTCCAACCCGAGACGCAGGGACCACTACATAAGACACGTTCGTTTTGCCAAGCGAATGAAAAACACTGTGGCAACAGTGGTCTTACTAGGAGTCCCTTTCTTTTTGCGCCTGTAGCTCAGTGGACAGAGCAGGAGGTTTCTACCCTCTTGGTCGCAGGTTCGACTCCTGCTAGGCGTGCGAGTAGCGGATAGGATGACCTGGTCCAAAAAGCTCTCTTCAAACAAGAGCCTGTCGCTAGTCAGTCCGGGGTCAGGTCCCCGGAGTCTGGGCTTGTAGCTCCTAGGAAGAGCTCTTCTTTTACACGGAAGAGGTCACAGTTCGATTCTGTGCTAGCCCACTAAAGTCCTTTTGATACAAATTTGTTGTACCGAAGAATCCCATCTTTGTACTGTTTCATCTTGGAAAAGATAGAACCTTCAATCTTCCTATCTATAAACTCATTAAGGTCAGATGGAACGAACGTAGATGGTATACCACCTGCGGTTAGTTGCAGGGCTCTTTGTCTTGTTTCTGGAGTAAAGTTTGAAACGTTTGCATCAACCATACGTTTCAATGCTTTGTGTCTACTACCGTCTATAGGTATTGGACTATTAGGTGTGCCACCTGCTTGTGTAATTAGCCTTGAAACAAGTGCATCGTCTTTGTTTGCTGTACGCATATCTGTTACAAAATGTTGCGCATTTGGAGTGGCTTTTGAAAGAGATATATTCTCACGAAGAATTGGTTCTACTCCAAAATGGCTAGCGAATGCCTGTGCTGCAGGTACTTTACTATTTTTATATTTTGAAATTTCAGAGGCTTCACCTATTTCATGAGAACTAAAGGCATGATTTAGACTACCCATGTCTTTTTCATATGCTGGTACTTTAGTTCCTTTAATAGCAGTACTTAGGTCGTTAGTTGAAAGTGCTGGAGCGTGGACAATTGTTTTATCACTACCCAAATCTATCGTAATTGGGTGCGGCCCAAGTTTCAAATCAGAACTACCGGTTGTATTAGGAACATAAGAGTCAACGTGTTTAATCTGATTAGTACTCTGCAAAGAATGTAGCTTGTTTGCATGTTCTTGTGTGAATTTCCCGTCGTATGTAGGTGGTACATACGAGCGTAGAACCTCATGTGTCTTTTTTCTCTGTGCGTCGCCGATGATACTTGGAAATTCGTGTTTGGCCCAAGTTTGAGAAGCCTCTGGTACCAAATCGGCACGAGTTATATTGCCAGCCGCTATTTCTCTGTTATAACGGGTATTCGCTATTTTCTTGAGCTCATCCACGAAACTACTCATCACCGTTGACATAAGTTCAGATAATACTATGAACGTTAACAGACCCATAGCTCAATAGGTTTCAGAGCTCCCGGCTCATAACCGGACGTGTCCCAGTTCGAATCTGGGTGGGTCTACAATTTATCTAAGAAAAAGTTATATCTTTGTTAAAAACAAAGTAAATAAAAAAGACAATGACAAAACTGGAAGAACTAAAACTACAAGCAAAAGAACTAGTAGGCCATTGTTTTGGTGAGGAAGCTATACTTACGCCTTGCGGACTGTTGATAGAATCAAATCATGCTAACGTGTTCAAACTTGTAATTGTATATTGTCCTGATATGAAAAACACAATTTATGTACACCAAGCACGTATTGCTGGAAGTTTTATTCATGTTCACGGCTCCAAAGTTTCCTACACAGACGAACCTTATGAAGTAGAATTTATGCACAGTCCGCAACCAAAAAAACAAGCAGGACAAATGCTAAGGGCCTGGATTTGGTCGAGGACACTAACAAGTACCCTGTCTCATATAGGTTGCGTAGGCTTCGATCCATTTAAGGCATTGATGCATGAATATGAGTATATAGAGAAAACAAAGCCTTTCTTGCTGCGGTGGATGGGACACACGTAAGAGCGCTAGTACAAGGCAACACTTAGCATATAAAAACATATACTTTTTTAGCTACCCGAAATCTTGGTCTACTTGTCCCCACCCAGGGGTATGTGGAGTTGGACCCTGACGTGGGTCTTCGCGATTTGGATTGAAGATATCTGGACGTGGTTGAATGAGAGATGAAACAACAAGTGTGTACAAAATACTATGGAAGGAGTCATCCGGCCTCATGGGAGAGTGGTCATACTGAATACAGTGGATGGACTCATTGTAGAAACTAAAGATGTTGAGAATATCTTGACCGTAAGGGTCGCCGAAGTCCTCCCAGCGTGGGAATGTTATTTGTGTTGCCCGCTTGATGGTGTTGAACAAGTCCGACATCACATCTGTTCTGTGCAGCTTCCAAAGAACACGCTTTTTATCCCAAACCATCTTTTTATTAAGACGAGCGTGATACGAGAAGCGATGAACTTTGTGTTTACCGTATTTACGTACCAACGTATCAAACTGTGTATGACCAGCACCATAGTCCATACCTATCAAACGAACATTGAAGTAATTCAATATCTGAATAATCTTATTCATCTGAATTTCAGACTCAAGGTCAGCACCAACAAAACGATGAATATAAAAGACAGTGAATTTGTTATCTACGTAGGTAGCAAGAGTAAGAATTGTGTAACCAGCCTCACCAAAGCCCCAGTCTATTCCAGCATAGATAGGATTTGTGTAACTGAACTTACGATACTTCTCCAGACTCTCTCGAGTCATGGGACCACCGTTACAACATACTTGAAGCTGCGCCTTGGTTAGCGGGCGCATACCTGAGTCAAAGCTAAGTCCGAGAACCTCGTTGTTGAAACGAGCTCGGTCCATCTGCTCATAATCAAGTAGAATTTCCTTCCAAGGTTTCCAAGGAACAATAAGCTGAGGAACACGATAACTCTCCCAAGGACGCTTCGTTTCATGGAAGGCGGCTTGAAAAGCCCAACGTGCTGCTGGGTCTTGAGCATCGATAGGCTTGTGGCACTTCTCACAAGAGAGCCCATGCTTCTCGATGTTCTTTTCACCGAGAATGTTCCAGTGGGCTTTCGCTATCGGCCCGTTGGGTGTGGAAACAGAATGGCGAGTACAAGGAACCACCCATTCACCGCAGGTGGACTTTTCCGAACGGTAGATTTCAATCGCGTTCTCCCATGTTTTGGGAGTACCAGAATAAATGAAACCTTTTAGTGATGGGTCTGAGTGGTCGGTACATCGAGCAATAACATCAACGTTCGACATCAAGATATCTTGAAACTCATCAATAAATAGTTTGTTCGCCATGATACCGCGAGTGCGGTCGGCATTTAGAAAGGCATAACGCAGTGTAATGTTACTTCTATTCTTGAATGTCTTTTCAAAAACGTTCTGAGCCACCATATCTGAGGCATACACACGCAAAACATCACTAGTCTCCAATGGCTCTTTGATACGGTCATTGGAGAATTTCTTTGTCTGTGTAGCCGACGGTGAAACATACAAAGACTTATGCGACGGTATCAAACAAGAATACGAAATCATCTTGTTACCGAGCATGGTGGTCTTCTCTGTCTGTCGACCGCAGATAAGAAGAACGCGTTCTGCTTTGGTATCGTAAGGACGCTTTAGATAAGGACGTCCTTCAAACGAGAAATTCTCATACATAGGTTTATCCGGTGACGGATTGACCACCGGCATACGAAAAGCAAATTGTGTGAACTGAGACGGGTAAATAGAAATAGTTTCGGAGCGCTTCTTCTTGTAGTCGTTGAAGTAGTTCCAGGATGTAACAAGACTCGACTCATCCCCGCCACACCACTGCCAATCATCTTCTGCATCCTCCCAGATATCTACATCTTCGTCTTCTGGACTCTCGTATAGTGAATAATTGATTTCACCATCATACGGTTCTACAGTTGTTTCTATGGAGTCAGTAGACATTCAGAAGACCCAGAAAGCGTTTAAAGAAGTGTGGGAGATGATGGACCGAGCAATACCTGGTGGTCTCAGTACAGATGTAGTTGAAGACGTGTTTGAAAAGGAAATTCGATACAAGGTCAGAAGTAAACTCTGCCCCTTGAACAAAGATGCTGTCCGAAAGTCTACGAAGATTTTTGTTATCGGGGCATTCCATGAGCGTGGTTACACCACAAGAGCCTTCAAGGTAGTGGGGACATCTGTTTTGGAATTTTACCTCCGACCGCATGTACAAAAAGAACCCTAAGCTCTGGGTACATCTTGGCTGCCAAGTTTCCATCAAGCCAATTCAAGAACGTTTCTGCATATTGTTTGTAGTCGAGAACTTGATTGACGTAACCAGTAGCCCTGAACCAATAAGACAACATATCTGGCACATAAATACCATTCAACCTTTCGGTACCCGCTTTGAAGTAGAACTTTGAATCCTCAGAGAGTATTTGCGGGAAATACATACCCCAATAACCTTGGAAGAAGGCACTGTCGGTAGATACTTCTTCCGTTAGAGTCGGTAGAAAGAAGTGAAAGATGATGTCGTTCTCTTTCGCAGCGAACTCAGCCCAGAACATATCGAACTCAAACTGTTCAAACACCATCCCTTGAGCGGTGTAGAAGGTTTCTTGTTCTTTGTACAAGTCCTTCATTTCATTTGGGTCGGCAATAACGTTTGCTCTACGAATGTCGCTCATGGTTCTTCGTCCTCGTCTTCGAAGTTCTCTGTTTGCAGAACAGTCTTGTTAATAGGTTTGTGTACATCAAGAGTATGTTCACCGCCACTAAGTTCACTGAGAAGAGGTACTTCCTCTTGCTCTGTTTTTATTTGGATGGCTCTCATCTGCTCACGGAGTCTTTCCTCACTACTACCTTTCTTTTCTAGGTATTCGTCTATACGAACAAACGCTTGAACACCCATCGTGAGTTTTTCCGCCGCTTTAATATCGCTAGACATGCTGGCAGAGGCCATTTGCATCAACATCATCTTTTGAATCTGTTCCATAGCTTTGGTTACATCCATTTTAGGAGGCATGAAGCCCAAAGCTATTTGTGCCACTGTTGCAGTAAAAGGACCGCGAGGCATTCGAGCAGCCACAAGTCTCGGGTCATTATAAGCAGCACGTTTGTAGGCTTCTTGTTGTGAAGCCACATGCGGTTGCGGATGATTTGCCAGGTTATACCCCTGCATCATCAACAAAGCTTGAAGCTCTACCGTCGTAAGATTGTCTACGTCGAAGAACAACATCTTGTAGTGTTCGATAGTTCTTCCGTTACATTGAAACTTGAAAATATCTCTGAGAGCTTTGGCAACATCACTCTCACGAGCCATAGCAATAAGAGCTGTTTCCACGTATTCCCGCAAACGCGGTCTTTCAAGAAGCATGAACAACCTCTCGATGTCGTAGTCAGGAAAGAAAAGAAAATACACACCCTGCTGACGAAGAAACAAAGCCGATTCTACATGTGTCTTGTCTTTTGGATAGAAGGGGTCAGGTACTTGCGATAGAAGTTGAGTTCTAAGATTACGTATGTACCCCTCCCCCAAAGCTTCAATCTTGTTCTGTTGGCAAGAGAACAAGATTGATTGCTCATCGTAATTCGCTGGATGTAGCAACAGATACTTCAAGTATCTCTCTGCTGGGCTTCTGCTTATCACCCCTTACTTGTAGCCCAGGAGTATCTGTTGAGAAAGACTTAATCGTTTCACTCGTTAAACGCCATGACTTTCAAACCTTCCATCACCGTCTCCAGCGAGCGAACAACACGCTCCACTGCACCGACGGGTACGTTGGAAAGTCCAAGTCTTACCGCAACAAGTAGCTCACACAACCTTGATTGTGTTTGCTCCATTTGTGGCAAGTAAGAAATGAATGTCTGAATGTTCTCTGGGTTGATGAAACCAAGAGAAAGAATAGTATCCACCGCCAATGGGTCAGGAATAAAAGCTGCTTCCTTCACTAGTAGTTGGCGCAAGTTCGGAATACCACCCACTATCGTGCTAGCGGTCTTCATCGATTCTTCTCGTACTTCTGAAGCGTGCTTGATGTTTCTCATAGGGTGCACAGGGACGGGACGGCTAAATTGATAAGCTTCCGCCATCTTTTTCTGTGCATATTTAGGTGTAAGACCGTAGCCACCCAACAAGAACAACACGTCTTTTTGAGAGAGGTCATGAGAAGCAACCTTATCTAGCCCTTCTAGAGAAAAGTTGTCTACTCCCGATGAACACAAGAAAAGAGTTCGTTGAAGAAGTGAGGCTTCTTTTGCTACACCTTCATCCGCGTTACCAACAAGCTTTACAGCGTTGGATTTATCAAGAGTACTCCAGTGGAAATCTTCTGGAAGAATACATTCATTCTCACCCGTCATCACAGGAACTTTTGTTCCTGGTGTTTGACGAATTCTCAGTTGATGACCATCAAACGTAGTACCTGTGTAAACGCGCTGGTCTCCATCAAGTATGTGAGCGCTGATTTCAATGGGTGTTGTGGCGAGGTTAGTACCGTCGGGTGTTGATTTAATAAACACTCCGTAACCACGTGGTTCCCCTTGAATGAGAGAAGCACCAGAACCAACACGGTTACCCATAATCTCGCCCTGCAAGGCTGACTCAGAACCATTGGTAAAGAGTGCAAGGGGAACAAGAGTACCGTCGTAATCAAGAACATTTGGAAATACAAAACCGACGAGCTCTTTACCATCCGTCGTCATGACTTTGTAAAGACCATACTCTGTGATGAGTTTTGGCTCTTCTTCTTGTTCAAGAGCAGGCTCAGAAGCGCCATCCACCATAGTGACGGAGCCATGCATGTCTGCCTCAAGAGCAATCTTCTCTCCGAACACTTGATAAACATGTCCGCGGCTCATACGTACTTCCGAAGGTTCCCACATCAAATGGGATGCAGCTTTGTACATGTAGCTGCCATCTTCCAAAGCAGTGATTTGTCCGACAGTAGGTTTAATCAACTCTTGGAGATGACTAGCAATTTTCTCTTGGCGTTGAGGATTGAATTTCGCCAACTTATTGAGAGCGGGCGAAAATACATCTTTATTAAAGAGAACCTGGTCACTGACGCTTTGTAGTTCAGAAGCCGTCTTTGTGTAGTCAGAGACATTCATAGAAGGGACGATTCTCTCCAACAAAGAGCCCTGCTTAGCGAAAGAGTCACCAGCGGGAAACACCATGCCGCTACCACCAAAAGAAGAAGCATTTCGGTGTGGCGGGTATAGTGCTGAAAGAATGGATTGGTCACCTGGAGTCTTGGATGTAACGTCAAATATCTCAGGACGGAAAAGAGACTGACGAAGGCGAGACTCTGTGAGAGGAAGCATTGTAGAGTTCGCCGTCACCAAGGTATCAAGCGGTTGAAGCTTCTTGTTGTTGATAATAATGACGATGCGAGCGGAACGAACACCACCTGCAGACAGAGCTTCAGGGGAAGCTCCTGTGTTCATATCGCTTCGGTTGGATACATCAATGTGCCCGAAACCGTAACCCTTCTCCGCATCTGTTTTATCAAGAACAACATCAATGTCGAAGTCCGCCACATAAGGGGCTTGTTTGTGTACTTCCTGAATAATCTCTTCTTCCCACATGGACGGGTCGTCGGGCAGAGCAACTTCACCCGCAACCTTGGTGAGCTCTTCAGGAATTGATGGTTGAAGAAAAAGGTGCATGGCTGATTTGGGTGAGTTCATTGTCTGCATCGACATGTCCTGATTGTATCGCAGTTTATGGGGTGCCGAAAAAGAATTGAAGAGAACCTTTTGCTGACGGGAATTTCGTAAGAAGAAGAATTCCAAATATCGGTGTATCAAAGTCAATATGACTACTTAGGTTAATTCCATCCGCCATCAAAGCTCTCAAATCAGCTCCTACCTGAAAACAAGGACCTTCGTAGTAGTACAAGGCAAAGGCACCGAGACTTAGGTTGGCTTCAAGCTGACCAATTAGTTCAATAACGGGTATTTTTACTTTCAACGACAAATCCAAAAGAAGCTCAATTCCACCTAGCTTCAATTTTAGAGCCGCCGCCAATGCGAGTGCTGCACCAAGTTGAGCATTTATCTCAACAGACAAATTCAAACTAAGAGCTGCTTTAAGATTGGCCTCTACTTGCAGCAAAGCTGAGAGAGCTGCTTTAAACGCTGCTGTTGGGTCTGAGATATTCAACCCAAGACTGAGAGAAGCTGCAATCGCTGCGTTGAACTGTGCTGAGAGCTCCGCCTGCAGAGCTCCCAACCCAAACTGACCAAAGACGGCTGCATCGAATTGAGCAAGTAGCGGGTTGATGAGAACAACCATCAAATTCGCCGCTACACACACATCACCGAGAGTGCCATCTACAAGCGGACCTTGAACTGTGCTCATCCTAGTAGGTTTCCATTACCAGAAATAATGGTTCCCGTTGCAGGAGTTAGGATGGTGATAACACCCGAGAAGGGAACACCCGCCATAAGCCCTTGAACTATCGCCGTCGGTATCATGATTTGAACAATATCCCCCTGCCTCGCTAGCGGAAGTAGTCCCTGACCAAGACGAATTACATCACCTTTTAGATGAGCGTAAGGACCGCCGTTCAAATCCAACCCTGTTCCCGCCAATACACTCAAAGCTTTTTGTGTGATGAGCTCTATTTCTTCCGCCTTTATTTTCAATTTCTTTCGAACAGAAAGAAGTACATTGGCTTCACTTCGAAGAAATACGCCACCCTTGTTATCGAAGAAATAACGAAAGACTGATGCATCCCGAGTGTCTTTGGAGACAGGCGAACCGTCAGAAGCATTAAATCCTCCAGGGGCTACAACTACTTCACAAACAATCTCTCTACCTTCTTTTTCATTTTCACCAATAGAGAGACCAGCGAGGTCTTGTGTTTCACCGCTATCACCTGCAGGCTCACCAAGCTGTTGAAGTCCACCAAAAGAAACACGTACATCTGCGTATTTATCATTTGCATGAACACGAAACGTCTGAACATAAGATGTCGGCGAACGTTCAAGTAGCGGGCCTTCTTGTACACCCCAACACAGTGAACCGCCTGTTGTATGAAGATGATAATTCTCCGCTACATCCATAATGAGGTTTGTCAGAGGTATAAAGATTCGTTGCGCTAGCGGTGTTGCTCCTATTTGAAGTACTCCACCGCGATGAAGAATAAAGAAATTTCCATCTCTGCCACGAATCATAATGTCTCCAGGTTTAGCTCTTGGCCTTCCACCACCAAAAGAAGCATCTACAACATTCTCAGGTGTACCTGTTTGTGACCGTGTACCAAGTGGCGTCTCCTCTGTTGATGGGTCAATCTTCTCCACCGGCATAATAAAGTCTTTAACAAAAGGCGCTGAGCTATCACTGGGAAGTACCAAATGACAAACAGCTCCGATATCAGGCATCACAGAAAAACCCTCACCTTGATTATAGTGAAGATACGGTGATGCAACCGCTACATCCAAATATGTCATTCGTTCGTAAGTTGAACGAAAGTCCACAGTCCAGTTGTTGAGATTTACATCAATTATCTTTCCACGTATCTCACGCGCGGGAATCAATCCTTGTCTCGCAGTAAGACCACCACGAAACTTGGATTTCTTAAAGACGTCATTAACGGGTATGAGAGGGTTACCCGCGTATGGTGTGCGTGCCATCAGTACTGGTGCTCCTCAACCTTGGCCAGATGGTTGTAGATAGGCTTGAACTTTGTATTTTCTTTGTTCAAGCCAATCTCTGCGCCGTAGGCAAGAGCTGGTATCGGGTGACTACCGTGAATGTTCGAACGGCCTCCAAGAGCAGCCGCCTCCTGAATGGTTGAACGCAAGTGTGCGTGCTGAAGCTTGGCCATCCAGTCGTCATGCACCATGAAGGGCAAATCAACAATACCTTTGATAACGGGTGTATGTTGTATTTGCTTCTTTCCTGCCTTTTGTAGCTCTGCATTTTCCTTGTACACATTCTGTAGTGGCATGAATTCACCACGTAGAAATGTTTCATGGTCACCAGGGTCTTCAATCTTGGTCACCGAACTCATGGCACGAACAAGTGTTTCCATGTGACGGCGTTTAATACCTTCATCTTTGTAGAGTTTGTGCATTTCATCTACTAGATGATTTTGTACTGTTTCAATACTTCCCGTCGCCTCATACAACGTGTGGGGGTTCACAATAGTTCTGTGCGGGTCGCTCAAGTGTTGACCCGCCGTCACTTTCATCCCCACCTTCGGTGGTATCCATGTTGAACTTGGGTCTGGAATAGAATCTTTAGGTACATCATGTAGTGGCTGACCCAAAAAGTCTTTACCCACGAAATGAGAAGTACCGTTGATGTGAATGTTAACGCCTGTGCGTGTGGGTTCTATCTTATCGACAACTCCACTCTTCATAGCGAGTACCGCCACCTCGGGTGAATCTTTTGGTTTAGGCAAAGTCACCAAACGATTGAACGCTTCAAAGGCACCTATCTTCGGTGCACCTGCTTTGACAGCACCACCCAAATGGAACTCTTTCATACTCAACTGCACAGCACGTTCACCGACGGCTTGGCTTGCAATAATTCCAACATTTGTTCCTTTCGGGTACAACTGCCCATTGGAATTAAGTCCCGCACACTTCTGGCAAATACCTTGTGCATGCTCGCACTTCAACGGTGAACGAACAAACAACTTTGCATCTTTATCTAGACTCTTTACCTGAGAGACAAGGTCAGGTGTAACAACATGTCCCGCAGGTATATGAAGATTACCAATCTTCACATCTTTTACGAGATGTCGGTCAAACACTTCTTTGTCATTCACCGACATCAAAATCCCTTTTTGTGTACCGCAGTCATGCTCCGGTATCGTCATATGCATGGTGGAGTTTACAAGTAGCTTGGTCATGTAACCAGGCTCTTGCACTTCCTGCACTTTCATCACGGTACCTCTTCTAGCTCCATGCATCTGTGTCCAATACTCAGCTACGTTCAATCCTTCTGCGTAGGACTTCTTGATGGGAGTTAGAATGATGTTGTTCTTCGAGTCCTTCAAAAGACCCGGAGCCATGATGAGCTGCTTGTATTGTTCCCACTGTGGTTTGATTCCCGCCTGCTGCATATGGAACAAGTTCGTTGGGTTTAGAGCAGCAGAGGCTAGATGCTCCTTCTGCATGTTCTTCTCTGCACTCTGATAAGCCTCTACAATCTTTTCCTTCTTCACCGACTCAGGCAAAACAGAAGCCTTTATCTTCTCTACTTCTTTGTCCGCAGATTCGTAATGCTTGTTGCGGTGTGTGTAATCAGGAGAAAAGTCTTTCAACCCAAGTGTATGCGTATCCACCACCAAGTAATCAGGCTTAGCGATACCCTTCTGTATCTCTGCATTGTGACCAGCGGTGATATCAGAACGAAACGGACTAGTAGGTAGTGGAATCACACCATACGAAGCACCGCTACCAAGATTTTTCAATTGGTCGATACTGCTACTGAACTCCGAGTTACTTCTCTTGGCTATCCTTGTGAGAAGAGCTTCCACACCTTTCCTGTTCAACTTCATATCCAGGTTAGTCAGAATCTCTTTCTTCTCCGCTGGCGGTACAACTGCTGCAACAATTACTCTCCCAAGCGTTGTCTTGGTATCTCCCAAATGGAACGTGTCTTGGTAATGAAGTTCTCCCGCCTTCGCTGCAGCCAATGCCTTGTCAGCGGTATCAAACTTCTTCCCAGAGTCTTTTCGTACCAACGCAAGTCTGTGTAGACCCAATGAATACTCTAGTGTCGGCTGATACATCATTTGACCGTGACCATCGTGAAACAAATTATTTGAAGGCATCATCCGATACGCTTCATCTTTTGCTTCCTTGGTAATTGGTACAAACAAACCCATCGAGTCACCGTCGAAGTCAGCGTTAAAACCACCACACACCAGCGGGTGTATTTGAATGGCATTACCCGATGACAAAACGGGCTTAAATCCTTGTATTCCGTACTTATGAAGAACAGGGTCACGCTTCAAAAGAACAGGTTGTTCTTTCATAACCAAATCAAGTGCTCTCCACGCAGCCGGTGTTTGTTTCATCAATTCATTTTGTGACTCAAGAGCGCTCTTACCGTACCCAAGGTCTTTTAGCTTCTTGATGATGAACGGCTCAAACAACTTGATGGCTACTTGCTTCGGTATCCCTACCTGGTCCAACCCCAAGCTGGGCTCGGGGATGATGGTGGTACGGGCTGACAAATCTTGTCTTCTTTCAATGAGTCTATCTTGAAAGAAACCACTGTTACCCGACACTGCTGGAATACCGTTTCTTCGCACGACAACAGTTCCGTTTTGTACGGTTGGTCCGTACACAGTTCCAGAGTAAGGAACCATTGTATTTTTAACACCGCAATCACCGACGGTAACATCTCGGAAGCCGAGAATACTTCCTTTGTACATATTCAGGTGATGAGGCTTCGATTTCTTTGGTGGCTTACGAAGCATTACCCGCAACCCAATCTGAACACACACTTGTTGTAGGTTGTTATAAAGCTCCTTACTTGAGGTACTGAATCTCCCTCGAATCTTACCCACTGAGCGCATGTAAGTTGGTGAAGACTTGGTAGCAAGTCGTTCCTTCTTCTCTCCGTCACCAGACAAGTAACCTTGGATAAGAAGCAACAAGTACTGTTTATCCCAAGACATTATTTCCTTCGAAAGAAACTTGTTTTCACAACCCTTTCCGCAGTTATTTACCAACCACTCTGTTAGTTCCGGTATACGAAAACTCCAGTACACAACTGGTTTGTTTTCGCCTTTTTCGTAAACAGACCTTGTGTAAGTCAAACCCATTTCCCGCAAGAAACTATCTATCTCTTGAATACCAGCACGTTCAGACTGACACAGGTACGTAATACCTGGATTTCCAGAGGTAGCTTTCCCAATCCAACCTTCAGCTAGCCACCAACCTACAAACTTTGCAAAAGGTTCTGCAGGTACAACCCAACCATTGATAAATACCTGCGGTTTCTTTCCTACGAAACTCTCTGCCGCCACCATCATTCGGTAGCGTGTTCCTTGAAGAAGTTTTGTTGCCTCTACCCTCTTCCAAGGCGTCCATAGACACTGACCTTTCTCCACTACTCTAGCGCTAAGTACGTGGGAGTGATTGGGTGTAACCAACAAATCAATGTCACGGCCGATAGTCTTCAACATCTGGCCAGAGTAATGAGTAACTGTGTACTCCTGTGGAGCTTGCCACTCAAACAAGCCAGTCTCCAAGTTCACTGTTCCAAGCTTTGTTTGTCCGTCGTAAGCGGGAAATGGTACCCAACCATTCTCCGTCAATACCTCTGTCCCATGGTCAAAACACTTCGGACTTGAGCCCGCTATCTGGTGAAGCAAACCCTTGTGGGCTTGGTCTTCGTAAGGAACACCGACACCAAGAATGGCACGAACACCGTCGTAATATTTTGCACGTAGGTCTTTTACAATTGTGGCTTTGCTACCAACAGCTTCGAGCAACGCCCTGTCTCCCAGCTTCTTGTTGATTTGACCGAAGCCTTTGTAGAGCTCGTTCATATCAGCAATGTTCAAGTCCCCCGACTGCATCACACCGATGGGTCTCATCACAGGAGGCAGTACTGGGAGATGGTGAAGGACGTAAGCTTCCGCAGGCTCGAGTTTCAGTTGTTGCAAGGCTTTCAAATACTTGGCTTTGGTCACCAAGTTGTTCACCTCAGAGACAGGGGCCTTGGCTAGTTCCGCCTCTGTCTTCTTCAAGGTTTCCGCGACATTGACCTTGCTCAAAAGATGCTTGATAGCTGTACCGCCGGTCATTCCACCACTGCCTGCAATCAACTTACCGTTTGCATCCAGTGACTTCTCACCGTGTACCAGAGCCAGGTAGTTGGTTCGGCTCAAATCCAATATCTTTTGAATGGGTCTTTCAAAGACAGGGTTAGGTACTGGCTCTGCCAACTCAATGTGGGACCACAACTTTCCATTGTGTCCGCCGGTGGCTTTCTCATCGAACAAGCCACCCTTTACAGGACGAGGGTTTTGTCCTATCTCCGCCTTTTCCAACACCATCTGTGTTGGGTCATGAATCTTTCTGCCTTTTGACAAATCAAGTACTTGTTTGTCCGTCATCGGGCTAAGAACAAACTCATTACCAATCTTGTCCATATTCACACCCGCAGCCTTCAAGTACGAGGTGAACTTCTCGAAGGCAAACGTGGGTTTTGGTGTGGGAAAAGTACCTCCCGTTTGGATGGTGTTCCACACTTGTCGATGCAAGGATTCCCACTTCTTATTTGGGTCTGATTCCTTGTGTTCGCCTTCTGATTTATAGCTTTGTGCCTCACGCAAATTATGTACTGCACCGTGAGCGAGCATGGCCATAACACCAAGAGAACCAAAGCTCTGGCCACCCTGTCCTTTACCGCTAGTGGGTTGAAGATTGTTGTCGTACGTTTCACCCTGCATGACATTTGGCAGGGTCATACCGCTTCGAACATTTGTCTTTTTATCTACTTGGTGTACCAATTTATTGATTTGTTGGTACCCAACAAGTGCATGACCCAAACTCTTACCTGTCTCTGGGTCAATCAACTCCTCTGTATCACTAATACCGTGCTTTTTTAGCTCTTCCGTCACCTTCTTATGCATGTCGGTGTGAGGCTCAAAGTTATCAACAAGAATTGGTTTTCCTGTTTTTTTAGCAACTTTTGACATCACCGTTTCATAAACTTGTCCGATATTCATACGGCCTGGAATACCTGTTGGATTCAGCAGGATTTCCATAGGTTTGCCATCTTTTGTCTTAGGCATTTCGGCATCGGGAATGACCGCAACTACAATTCCTTTATTCCCGTAACGACCAGCAATCTTATCGCCAGCCTGCATTTTCTCCTCTGTTTTGACATGCACCGTGATGCCTTTCTCATTGCGGTGCACACTCAGTACCTCCCCCACATGGTCATGGTCCCAGAGGAGGGAACCATCGACATGTTCGCCCACAATAGTACGACGGACACCGGCAAGGCCATACTTGTCTCGTACCGTTACCGGTCTCATCGTGGCGATGAGGGGGTCACCTGGTTGAATCTTGGTACCTACCTTGACCACACCGTCATCATCCAATGAGTTGTATTGACGTGCGTTGTAGATGGGACCGAGGTGTCTTTGAAATCTACTCTTGTTGAGGACGTTGGTTTCTGTAAGAGAGACAGATGGCTTATGTAGATGAAGAGAAGTAAGTTTCTCCGCCGCTGTCTCACTAATTACGGTACCGTCTTCGAAATTCAATCCTTTAAATGGCATATAAGCCACTCGAAGATTAGTACCAATAGCTAGCTGACCGTCTTTTGTAAAATTTGTATCAGCAAGAAACTGGTCCTTCTTTACTTTATCTCCCACCTTGAGTGACGGCAGTGGTGTGGAGTGCAACATCCCCTTGGTGTCATTCAGAGGAAAATGATTATAGAGATGAACAGTGTGTTCTTTACCGTCATCAGTTTTTAGATGTATTGCATCTGGTTTAATGGCAGTAACAACACCATCCACTGGTGCTACATGGGCCGTAAGATTTGCCATGTATTTCTCAAAGGACTCTGAATTACCGCCAGCACCTGTAGCTACTTGAACAAGTGGTGCCTCTCTGTGTTTGAGAGAAATAGTCTGCTCAAGATGGCGAGTAGCCATACTTGTGCGGTTACCGTTTGTACTATTGAAATACGGAATGAGGTTGGTGGTGATATTAAGGAACTGACTTGGATGTGACATCACATAGTCAGCCTTGTGCATAGACATTGTTTCAAACTCGTTGTCCTTGCCCGCCACCTTCACTTTGTCTTTAAGAGGAACAGGTTTACCATCTACCCACTTGATTTCATCTGGTAGAACAACATTTGAATTCACAAATGTTTTTGCGTTTACCATCTCAAGTGCTCCTGTCTTTAGGTTATAAAGAGGAGCCTTCACCTCAGCACCGACGCGTTTCACACCAAGTGGCAAACGTAGAGAAATGCCTGTTCTCGAGTTTCCACACCAGAAGGGATGTTTGTTATCACGACGGACATACAAGAATGTTCCAGGTACTGTCGCACAGTACACCATGTCGTCGTAGTCCTTCGTATAGTGTTGTCCTTTCTTCGCATCAACGGAAAGAACTTTCCCACGAAGAGAACAAATCTCGTACACAGGTAGGTATCTCTCTTCTCTCTTGTCTTCATACACATGAAAACTTGTGGCATGGCCAAGACTAATTATTAGACGTTCAACACCCTTAGCCAGTTTAAGGCTGGTTGTTGTGTAAATCTCAGAATCTTGCCTCTTACTCTTATGCGTTTTCGTTTGCCTACCATCACCACACATCAGTGTGTCTAGAAGAACCCTTCGTGCATGTAGTGGCCATGAAAACACTTCCTCTGGCAAATACACGTTCTCAGATGAACCAAACTGAGACATGTATTTAGCGAGTTGCTTTGTACTCAAATTAAATACCATCCGCGAGTTACCGCGATCTCGAGAACTCCATGCAAACGGAAGCCTGTTCAACAAAGCTTCAATTCGCTCACAGTTTTCTCTGTTAGCTGAATAACTCTGATGAATATATACATGATATTCAGAGGTCTCCTCTTCGTAAGTTGAATTACCTTCCGAAAGCACCCAGCCAAGTAGCTCTGCCCAATCCTCTAGCAGAATTTTATCTACGTTTTTTGATGAGTTGTTGCCCTCAACAAAAGGTAGATAAAAATGTGTCTGCTCAACACCCAGATACGGAGCGTGAGTGAGGGGGAACAGTCTAGAGCGAAGATGAATACTCTCTGCTGTTGCTACACGCCATGGAGCTTCTTTTAGAGTACCTCGTGGTCTGCAGAGCATACGATGCTCTGGCGTGACCAGGTAAGAAAGCCACGGTCTCTTACCTCCGTACATCTTTCCTTTGTAACGATAGGCTTGAAGAGCCTCTGCCTTGTGAAACTCTAGCTGCCCATTAACAAGACAAGCAAACAAGTCGTTCTCCGTTACAGAAGGCCAAAACTTCCAGCCGTCAGCGGTGAAAACTTCTGTTTCTTTGTCGTAACAACCTTCTGGTGTATGTACTGGGTCAATAAATCCAAAGTGAGAGTTGTTAATCATCTTTGCATCATCAATGATTTCATTCTCAGACTGGATACCACCAGGACCCATGATGGTGGTTTGTTGTGAAGAAGAAACCATCTCAATGGGATTGATTTGTGTAGCCACATTGGAGATAGAGCTCTTCAAGAACATCTCACGCACTGGGCGATTGAATATGTCTGGTCGTATGAGTTGGCTAATCGTCATACGACTTTCTTTTTTATCACCCGCCGCTAGTTGTCTCGACACCTTATCTTTGATGGTGCGACTGTTTTGTTTGATGGTGTCGTACACATAGTCACCGGCTGTACGCAGGTTCTTAAACACAAGGGAGTCACGGTCATCTTCTGGATGACCAGACTGAACACGAAGGAGCTTCTGCGTAGAACGAAGAAGCAAATCACCGTCTACATAGTCCGTTCTTCTTCCAAGCGTGTTCTCAACAACTTCGGGTGTAACTCGAGAATTTGTAAATGTATCTTTGATGAAGTTGTGTGCGGTTTGTATATCTGGAGCATCCTTCTTCGTAGCTGTTTTGTAGAATTTCTGAACAGCAGTACTTACGTTGTTAGCCTTCTTGTTTGTTTGAAGAATGTCTTTACCCCATGCTGACTCAAGCTGTTCGTCTGACACACCAAGAGACTTGAGAATGGGATAGGCAGGGATATGAGCCTTCTTGTACTCAATCTGAAACACTTGTGACTTCGGGTCGAATTGCATATCAAAAGCACTACGACCCGTCACATTGAATTGTGTTTCAAGTTCACCCGTTTGCTTTCGTCGTGTGTACGCACCAGGCTTTAGCTGCCACTGGTTGTCTACCTTATATTCTTGTCCGTCGAGAATATAACTGAAGCGATTGGTCATCGCAGGTAGTTCTGCAATGCGAATCTTCTTCGTCTCAAGAACCTTGGTAGGGTCATCGGTTCTGTGTAGCTTCACATGAGCATACAAAGGAACAGACCAGCTTTTTCCGCTAGTTTTAGCTTCGTACTGTTCCTTGATGTTGTGAGGGTCTAGCTCCTTCTCCGTGTCTACTTTTTCAAGGGAAAGTGTGTAGTTTCTCCCACGAATAGGAAACTGTTCCGTCACCGCTTGAATTGTGCGTGACTTGATGTGCTCGTAGGACTCTTTTGGGTCGAAGAAGGCCATGTGTTGTAAGGGTACTCGTGTGAGCTACGGGCTGCAAGAAGCCTTTCGAGAGAGGGATAAGACTTATGGAGAGAAACTACAACATGAACCTGTTTTGGATTGGTGCAGCTTTCGGAACCATGTTTGGTATTTCTTTTTGGATGCGAGAAAGACTAAGGCAAGAAAATGAATGCACAGATGCAACTAACAATGCTGGTACACCCGGAACAACAGAGACACCTTCTGGAGGTGGACCCACAGAGCAGAAGAGTGCTGGGAGTGGACCCAGCGCTCTCACACCTCCACGATACGATAAACGTTAAATTTGAATATCCAGAAAACACAGGAAGAATTTGGGAAACTCGTTGTATTTTTAACCCTATTCCGCAACGTATGATTGCTGGCTACAGATGGATGTGTGTAGACCAGTTTGGTTTTATTAGTTATGTAGAGCAGCGTGATTTCGAAATGCTCCTGGGTATTGGCAAACCAGGAGAAAGAATACCGTGGAACCCACGATATAAATATGTTGAATATTCGGACCCCGAGTTCTGCGGATTGCAACTAGATGACGATGACATCGACGAAATCATTTATATGCATGAAGAAGGTCTCCGCCAGCAATCACCCAATGGACTGCTGAATGGGTTTGTCCGTTGGAATGATGGTCCGCAAGTAGCGGATTTGTTTCTGCAACTCATGACTTCGGAGAATGCTAATTACATGTATCATTTTTCTTTTCTCTCAGACTCCATGAAGGAGGTAATCGAACAGAGTTCACAAACGAAGCAGTATCTACCTAATTGGCGCGTAGGCAACGTGAGGTCCCGTTGGGCCAAAGTTGAATCCCTACGTATTCATGATTACAGAACACCGTGGATGAAATAAATGTACGACCTACTAGAAAGAGAATTCATGGAAGAAGAGGAGGAGTATGAAGAAGAAGCAGAAAGAGAAACTTCTTTTCTTGATACTCCGTGGTCATGCCCACACTGCGAAGATGTCATTCAGTATGGTGACGAAGTGGCACAAATAACTATCAAGAACCCTGTTCTTGATGACAACGGTGAGGGTATATCTCTGAAAGAAGAGACTTGTACCGAAACCATGAATGGTCAGCAAATACAAGTACTCGCATACCAACCCACGTATCTTCATCTTGAATGCTATGAAGATATTATAAGTGAACTAAAAGAAGCGTTGGCAGAGGCACCAGATGCTCTTGAAGTTCTTATGCAAACCAGCGCATCAGCATGGAAGAGAGAAACAAAGAGCTCTTTCAAATGCCTTCAATGTGGTGATGCACTACTTATCAATGAAACACTTATGGCCGCACGCTTTGGGGAACTAGACCTCGGTGATGACGGTGAATGTATTGAATTCAAAGATATGTCACGTGCCTCTGAACTTTCTTGTTTCGGTTGTCTTGCTCTCATTTGTAGAGATGTTGCCCCTATTTGGGATGACCTCTCTCTTCTAGGTGAGTGCAACGACTGCGGTGTAAGAAAGTGTTGGAGATTTGGGCAAGACTGCGTTTGCGAGTGCCACCACGAGTAGCATTGTTTTATATGTTATTTCTTTTTACCTTCTGGAGAACAAATGGAAAAACTAGAACTCAAAATCGAAGAACTAGAACAAGCTCTACAACTCGCATTCTTTTGCCCAACAACAGAAGACATGGGGACAGTTAGCAAGGAGCCTGTGACCTGGGGACCAACCACTCTTTTGTTGGGTGACCCAGCCATTGGTAAAACCATGACTGTGCGAAAGGTTGCCAAGCAGTTCGATCTCCCCCTTGTCACACTCCAAGCATCTCTCTTGCGGGATGACCAACTCACAGCCATCCCACTACCAGACGGAAAAGGTGGGTACAAGTTCGTACCCTTTCTACCACAAATAGCAGAGCTCGCCGAAAAACAAGCAGGTGTTCTGTTTGTTGATGACTTGTCCCTTGCAACAGAGAACGTTATGAAACCCTTGATGACGCTCTTCCACGAAAGGCGCATCAATGAGATTGAACTCGGTCCGCGAGTAAGACTCGTAGCTGCGGCCAACCGAGCAGAAGACGTGGGTAGTGAGTCTGGTTTGTTCTCCGCCTTCAGCTCACGCGTAACCCAATTGTGTATCGAGTCACCGAAGCAAAGAACTTATATTGATTACAGCAAGAAACTAGTCGGTGCTCTTGCCAAAGGAGAAAAGTCAAAAAAGAAAAAGATGGAGTACGAGAAGGAGGAAGGAACTCTTTTTCACTCACAAGAGCAGTACATCATGGAGAACTGGATGGACGTATATCCAGATGTCTGTGAAAGCATCCATGCCTTCATGAAGTCCACCAAGATGCCTGCTCACGAGAAGCCTGGTCAGAATGAGGACAAGTCAAAACCATGGGTATCCTCACGAAGTCTTGATGCAGCGAAAAGGTGGATTACCGCCGGTCGTATTCTCAATATCAGCCCGAACATTATCGGAAACTTTGTCATTGGTTGTATCGGTGAGAAGTACGGTGTCAGCTTGTGGAAAGCACTCAGCGATAAAGATATACCAACACCATCTGATGTATTGTCTGGTAAGTGGGAGCCAGATGTCACACGTACGGATAGAACTATTTTGGTAATTGAAGGCGTAACGCAGTACGTACTAGAAGAAGAGGAGAACAACGAAGTATTGGAGGCTAAGGTTTCTTTGGCTACAGAATTGATTCTTCGCTTCATTAACAAAGGTCTCGGTGAAACTGTTATCAACCTGTACAAAGCAATCAACGGAATGAGGCCAAGAGATTCATGGAGTCCAACCATCTCCTCCAATATGAAAACCATTCTTAAAGAGTTTGCTATGAATGAGAATCTAACCGCGGCCATAAAAGCACAATGAGGACAGATGAAAGATGTACTAGAGAAAATACAACGAGCCTACTCTGTGGTTCGAGTAAGGTCTCCCTACCTACTAGGCGGTGTTCGCTCTCTCATCCTTAAACCAGACGAATCTGTACCTACAGCAGCCACTACCGCTGACTACGTTTGTAAGTACAGCGTAGAGTTCTTTCGCAGGATTTCTATTGAGGAACTTGCGGCTGTATTGGCTCACGAATTCCTTCACCCATATCTTCACCACCATGAAAGAGGGAAAGACCTAGACTCACACCTGACAAACATCGCTATGGATATGACTATCAATGCAATTCTTACAAACTGCGGTTTCAAACTACCGCAACCATGTTGTATGCCACATGATATTGATTGTATTGATGCTTATCCACGAAACTGGGAATACTATTACTCCATACTACTTACAGTAGAAGACAAAAAGTGGTTTCGTAACAAAAGCGAGTCCGCTGCAGTAATGAATGGGAGTTGTGGTTCTTGTACAGGTAGTGAGTCTGAAGAGAACGCAGAAGATGGGGTTGCTGAGTCACAAGAAGATAAGTTTCGTAAAATAACAATCGATACTGCAGTTACAGAGAAGGTAATAGCCTCCATGAAGGCAGGAACAATGCCTGCGAATGTATCCGCTATCTTCGCGGAAGTCATAAAACTAGAACGGGTTGATTGGAGAACTGTTCTGAAGAATGCCACCGTTGGTGCCGTGAGCCAATACAAACGTGGTGCAGCAGGTATGTCTCTTATGAACGTAGTTCGCTCCCTTCTTCCTCACGGTGTAGTTATGTCAGGGCCTATCACTAAGTCACCAGAGATTGCGATTATCGTAGATACATCAGGTTCTATGTATGATCGCAAGACTATTGGTGAGTGTCTTGGTGTTACTAGTGACATCATCACACAGCTTAACTTGCCCTACGTTTGGTTTTTCGAAGCAGATGTTATTTCAAAAAGAACACCTATCCGTTTGAAATCTAAAGATTTGAAGGGTATAAGACTAGAAGGTGGAGGTGGTACTTCTTTCGTGGAACCGCTCCAAGTTGCGGAGAAACTAAAAGTAGATATCATCGTCTATATAACGGATGGCATTGGTGCCTATCCACCTATTGCACCCAAACAAAAAGTTATTTGGGCAATGATCAAATCGAACGCTAAACCAGCGTTCGGGAAGTACGTCCGAATAGGACAATAAGGAAAAAAGAAAATGACAATGCAAGCAAAAGAATTTAAGCCCTGGGTCATCGTCGCAGAAAAGGAAATCGACGGCCCAGGTAATACTAGTAAGGTGAAGATAATTGTAACGCGGAGAGCCATTGGTAATGGTTTTCACCGCTATAATTTGAGTATTGAAAACAATTTCTTGATTCAAACAGCAAGAGGGAAAACCCCCTCTTCAAACCCAAATGTCCCCTGCGGAATATCTGTGCAGGGAGACGAAGTAGTAGAAGATGTAAACTATCAAGAGAGTTTTCTATCCGCTATTGAAGATGTATTTGATATAGCAAAGAAAGACGCAGAGGAAGAGTGGGAGAAGTATCTCTCCTCTCTAAAGACTAAAGTAGGATAAAAAAAGGAACCTCGAGGGGGAGGTTCTTTTTTAGCTACACAATCGCGGAGCCTCTACGCGGAGGTCTCTGCTCCGGTAGCGGTCTCATATCTACAGCACTCGGAGCAGATTGAATCGTCGCCAAAGCTTGACGAATCATATCTGCAAACTCTGGGTTTTGAAGCTGCACATTCGCAAGGTAAGCCTCCTGTAGTTGAACAGGTTGCTTACTCAACATTTGTGCTTGCTGTCCAGCTACCATGACGAGGTCAACACCACCGCCACGTTGGTTGGTTGAAATAGGACTCGAAGCTTGCTTCGGAATAGAACCCATACCTGGTTGAGCACCTTGTTGCTCTTGTCCTTGTGGTTGAGCTTGCTGCATAGGAACGCTTTGCTGAGAAGCATCACCAGGTTCACCTTGGGTAACTTGTGGTTGTTGCGCCTGCATCATAACCTGCTGCATCTTGGCCTGATATTTGGCTTGAATAAGTTGTGCTTCACCTTGTATCTCCGCCATCGCAAGTTGTTGCTTGCGGAAAGTATTGATACGTGAAGCCTGCTCCTGCTCCATGATTTCATTCTCTTGCTCTTGGTCAAAATCAAGGCGAGACATGAAACTTGTATCACTCAACTTACCAGCAGCATTGACCTGAAACTCAAGAGCAGCTCGTTGAATATCGTCCGCCATCTTGAAAGGCTTGAAGCGCCCACGAACAGGAGTCCACTGCATGTAATTAGCAGTCTGACGAATCACCCAGCGAAGAAGTGAATGGTGACGACCTATGTTGTGTATGAACATATTCTCCACCATACGCATGGAGATATTTGTTCCAGCCCATGAAGCACCACCAAAGATAAACTCCTTTGGTACACCCATACCCACAACAATGTTCTCAATTTCTTGCTGCATCTCTGCAGTCATCAACATAGCTTTACCGTCGCCACCAACTACTTGTTGTCCAATAGGTAGTGGAACAATCGGAATGTAGTTTTGGTCATAGCGCCAACGAGCAATCTCCTGAGAAAAGTGCTCTTTCCAGGTCTGTAGGTCGATGGTAACGAATGGATCGCTCGTGCCTGATGCTGCTTGCGGATACAGAATTCGCAGAGGAACAATATTCTCCACAAGTATTGTTTCCTGAGCCTTCTTCATTACCTGCAAGTAAAAGGCGTTCTTCAGTACAGGAAGAACAATAGGTATACCCCAACCGAGGTCCGACATACCCGAGACTGAACCTCGAGCCATGTGAAACATATTGTCTTCGGTGAAGAGAATGCCTTTCTGTTCCTTGATAGCCTGCAAATAAGACTGAGGTGTTTCGCATATAATATCCTTCTTACCAAGAACAACATCGCTTCGAATATTCGAAGGTATGTTGTAGAAGTACAACCGTTTGCCGTTTGTTTGGTTGTAAATGATGTTTATGTCGGAAACATTCCAACGAATCAACTTAATGCCGTTGGCATTTCTTACATAGAAATCTTTAGCCTGCGCCTCTCCTGTCGTATGACATTTTGGACATGACAACCGAAAAGCATTACCGGTGTACTGCCAATGGGGCTTAAGCTTGATTGCCTTCTCTCGGTAACCACAAGAGTTACACCGCAACCATTTATAAAATGGAAATGAAATACTACAAAGTGCATTACCAAACACGTTGTAGTCCAAGTTAAATTCAACTTGAAAGGATTTATACTGAAGCTGGTCAGTAAGAAACGAAAACCATTTCTCCTTAACTTCTTTATCTTCATGGTCAATAACAAGGTCTGTAACAGGGTACTCACTCAACTTAAATGCCACCGTGTTAATAATAGGCATCGTAAGAAAGTAGTAGTAACACCAACGCAACAAGTCCTTGATGGTGGTTGGTAGCCATGTGTGAGCAAGGTCAAAGAACGGAGACGGGTAATTCATCCCTCCCGTCAGCGTTCCCTGCATACGCCCACGTGTTGTAGCGAACCTAAGTCCAGAACCAGGTCCGCCAGCTCCAGTATTACCACCAGGAAGAAATGTCATCAGTAATTCCCTTGTACTACTTGTGGCGGTTCTTGTGGAGTCAAAGCTTCTCTTGTTTTATCAATAGCTTTACCAGCCAAACCACCAGCGGCTTCAAAACCAGGAGCTGCTTTACCCATCAACTGTTGTGCTGCAAAAGGAACACCAGCACCCATCAAACCAGTGGCAGCATTCGCGGTGAACTTCCCAAGTACTTCACCAGTACCAGGGTTGCCGTTCTCACCAGCTTGAGACAACTGACTGGGCAGGGCCAAGGCACTCAAACCAACAAACCCCATGGGTAGATACTTCATGGGGTTACTTGTACCGCCTCCATGAATCATTTCTTTACCCGCGGTCATCACCGTATCCATAGGTCTAGTAAGAAGACCTTTTGCATAACCTGGAAGTGATGTTAGTCCGTCACCTTGCCCAAAAAAATTATGAGCTCCAGCAAGTGCTTTTCTACCACCTTCAGCACTTACTAGTTCTTTCTGTATTTTTGCAGCCCCTGCATGGTCACCAAGTCTTCTGGCGTCTTGTAGCTCTTTTGATTTATCCGCTACTAGTTTTTCAGACTCCGCAAGATTGTTGCCAACACCAATAGAACGAAGTGCCTGGTCTCTATTCATCCCAGCTCGTTCAGGAGCCCAACCAGTAAATCCATGTATTTGTCGGAGACCCTTGTTTGTAACTTCTGTATTTTTAGCAGCAGCTTCTGCAAGACCTTTGTTGTTCTTGAGAGCCATGCCGATACCAGCACCACCAGCAGTACCAACAACACTACCAGCCATAGCTCCTGTAAGACCTTTCATAGCACCGCTAGCAAGAGCACCCGCGGTACCTTGGCCCTCCCTCTTTGCATCTCGATACCCTGTGTACATTCCATAAGCACCACCAACCATCGGCATATATTTAGCCCCAAGCCCTGCTGCGTAACCAACAGGGCTGGACATCATGGTGGAGCGTATTCCAGGCATGGATTTCTTGAGACTATCAAGAGCCCCCGAGAGAGCTATCTTTTCAAGCTCATCCTGGAACGACAAGAGGTAGGAGAGGTCACTCATGACTTGAGCAAGTGTAGCTGTTCTTTCAGTCTTTTTCTGTACCCAAATACATAGTTGTCTACCATGACCAGAAGTTGAGCCTGTTGCTCCACTACTTCATTTACTTCGTCAGTCTTGTTTTTAACCTTTATATCTTTATAAGCCTTCTCCACACGACTAATCAAATCCGCCTCCAAAGGCTCAGATTGGAGCTTACAAAAAGAAAGAATCTCCGGCGCTTGGTAGAAGTGGTCGTGCTTAACAACAGCACCAACAAAAGCTTTGAGCTCATCACTCCAACTAACGTCTTTTCGAATAAAGGAAGCAATATCAACAGAGGCTGCTACCTGACACACCGTCGGTACTTGAAGTACTTCAAAGTTTGGGTCTATCCCGTTCAAACTCATGGTGACGGGAAGAAACACTTCCCACCTGTGCCAGTAACTATCGACAAGATGTAGTGTTTGTAGGGCACACATCTTATGTACTGCCAGTGCACTCGGTTCTGCACCACCAAACGCTTTCGGCAGAACATAGTGGAAAGTATCAGGGTCCCAAGCAATCCACTCCGTACTGAACTTCTTCAAAAGCAACAAATCCAAAAGCAATGGATGTGCGTTTGGATGTTGAAACACATTACTTATTGTTATCTTCGCAGGTACCGGGTCCAACGACACAACTGAATCGTCGACGTGGTCCTTTGATAGAGTTTCAACAAGTTCCGTGACAAAGACTTCTACGTTCTGAGTCTTTGCTTCAGTAGGATGGGCCGGGTGAGTTGTCATGTACCATCCGAAGAATGATCTTTCTTTCGTTTCGTGGCAATGACTTATAAACCGTCACTGGGTCTTTCCCAAACTCAACCGCCATCTCTTCTCCAAATATATTTTGGAGTCTCATCTTCAACAAATGACGCGCATGAATCAACTGCTCACCAGTTAGTATGTCTCCGTCAAGTTCATCTCGGTACTCTTCATCTTCTTTCGCAGCAATCTTTGCCATACCGAAAGTAGAGAGTATCGGGTCAAGTACATCACCTCTGTTGTACGTACCATCAAGACCATGCAGTCTGTCGTACTGAGCAAGAACTGCTGCATAACCCTCTGGTGTAAGTTCTGCGCGTTTCTCAAAAATAGCGTCAAGAAGTTGACGATGTGACGGGTCATTATCCATCGCAATCTTTCGGCTATTGATACCCATCTGCAAGTATTCGTCGTCGGCATACCCTTCACCAGCATACTTACGAACACTAGTAGGAACATCCAATTTCATTCGATTTGCTTGTTTCACTACATTTACACAAAATTCTCTCTTTTGATCTGGTGTAAAGAAGTTCTGGTACTCGTCGAAATAAGCAGCAGCTTTCTTCACCTGGAGAAAATTATCAATTGGGTATTTGTCACCGAGAGCATAATTACTCGCTGCAATTTTCGGAGCGACATGGTCTGGACGATGCTGGTCCGAAACATCAACATGAGGTTTCAATCCATCAAGACTCATCTGAGGATGCTTCTTTGGTTCATCCTTCTTTGAAGCAAGCTCTTCGTTTCTTGCTGGAGCATTCTCCGCTGCTGTCTTGGTATTGATGAAGGAATCAAGAGAACGTGGGTGTGGGAGACTTACAGGTAGTCCGTTCATGGTGGTTGTCTTTCTGCCAAGTGGCATAGCGGGTGAGCCAACAATGTCTGCTTTCTTGTCCATGTTCAGGTTCCCGGTGCTTTAACACCAGCTATAGCTGTAGCCGGTTTCTTAATACCACCCACTACATCCCCAATATTTGATGCAGCACTCATCATCCCCAAAGCTTGACCAACCATTGCCGCTTTCTGAAGTTGCTCTGGCTTGTCGAGCCCATACCAATCACAAGCAATAAGAAGATTCTGTGCTGCTGTCTTCTGTGCCTCAAGTGGCAGTTTGTGCGCGTTTTTGACAAAATAGAGGGTCGAGAGAACCACATCGGATGGTGTCGCACAAGCGAACTTCCTCATCGTGTTCCCGTTGTTGTGCATAACCAGAGCGAACATGTTGTCTGGCAGTTTTTGTAGCTCATCCTCTGAGAGAATGTGCGCTTCTTTGATGAGCTCAGGAACACTGTCAAGTGTTGGAAAAAGTGTTCTGAATTCAGACTTTTCTGAGTCGTCGTAGAAATCCACGATCTGTCCGCTGGTACGCATAAAACGAGGATAGCAGGATTAAAAACATATCAACAACACAATCACTACTGCGGAATAAGACAAATGTAGCTTCACCAACTGAGCTACCAAGGAAAAGATGTCATTCGACAAAAAGTTTACAGGCCCAGATGGTTCACTACGTCCTGACTGCTGGGAGTCAGGTGATGGTAAGGGTACATATAAGAAGGGAGACCTCCGCTGCGAAGGAGGTGCTGACCCAAACTACTTTAATCCTACGACGCGGTCGAACGTTAGACCTACTTGTAAACATATGAACGAATGTATCAACGCAAAAAATCGTTTGATACCCAGCACTGCTTTGGTACGTCCAAATACTACCCCCTTCACCCCACCACAAGCGCAACAAGTATTCTCACCGTTCACGGCCCCTTTTTTTCAGTCACCGCCTCAACAATCAACCACAACACAACCAACGACACAACCATCACAACCAAGAACATTTCAACCTCTAAGTCCGCCGACAGGTAGGCCGGCCGTTTTTCAACCGCAGCAACAACAAGCACAACCTGCGGTTCAACACATGCAAACACAACCGCAGGTACAAGGCATACCTTCTATTATCCGCCCAGTGTATCCAGGTGTACCGCAGTCAGTACCAGTACCTACACTGCAACACGCACAAGTGCCAACTAACATGGCACAACATCTAGCAGAACAACGCGTGATGGAAGAACATATGAGGCTACAACATATGCAAGCAGCATCCGTTGGTGCTTCGCAACTAATAAATCACCAGTATCAGATGGCACAACAAGCTGCTGATGCACGAATGATTCATCAGCACCAAAGTGCCACGCTTGGAGCACGCACCGGTATGGAAGCAGCATATGGACAAGACATATCCGCGACACCAGTTCAATTTGATAGCTTGCTAGCGCAGCATGAACCATGGGCGCCGAACACGGGATTTCAAAGGTTTGGTAGTGAATTGGCTAGAAGTAGTTTGACCGGGATGTTCATGGCAGCCACAAGATTCATAAGCTTTAATCCATGGTCTGCAAACTTCCGCCCACGCGGGAGATAAGTGTTGAGTGAGGAAGGGCTCGTCCCTTTCTTTTTAGCTCCTCAGAGGAAATGACAATGCAACTAGTAAAACGAGAACCAAGCAAAGTGTACATGGACCGTCACCTCTGGATACCTAAAGAGGACATTAACGTAGATGTAGCAAAAGCAGGACTAACTTTTACTGCGTTGTCTCAAAAGAAAGCAGATGTGCATGTCATGTGGTTTGAAACAGAGAACCATTTGATAGTTCCGCGTGAGTACTGGCGTGTATTTTCTATGCCAGATAAGCCTATTATTGATTGCAGACCTACTTCTTACAAAAGAGTAGTTTTTCAACATAGAATAAAACCAGACCCAGAGGGGGGCACAACACAAACAGACGCATACAATGCGCTATGGAACTCAGACGGTGGAACACTTCAACTACGTTGTGGTGGTGGAAAGACCGTTATTTTTTTGTATCTCATGGCACAGATGCAAGTACCTACACTAATTGTTGTAGATAATACTGACCTTCTACGTAACTGGCATGAGAAGATTGTTGAACACCTCAACATAGATAAAAAAGATATTGGGTTTTTGATGAGCGGAAAGTTCGATTGGAACAAAAAAGTTGTTCTTGCGACCTACCACACCATCGCCGCCAAAGAAGATAGTTTCCAGATGACAGAGGAGATTCGAAGGCATTTCGGTCTCATAGGGTTCGATGAGGGTCATCATATCTCCGCTCCTACATTTTCTAAGTGTGCCGCAGCCTTTTACGGAAAAAGAATCTCACTCACCGCAACACCTGAACGTGAAGATGGGATGCATATTGTGTCTGAGTATCACATAGGACCTGTCCTCTACAAAAATCTACGACATGATAAAAAGCCAAACTTTTTGTTTATAGGTACTGGGTTCAAACTAGACACCAAACCAGAGGTATTTAAAGCTACACATGACATAAATGGAGAACTACACCTGGGTAAACTATCTGTTTACTTCGGTCAGTGGAAGGAAAGACTCAACTACATTATCAAGCTTGTTCGCTCCTACTATGCTGAGGGGCGTCGAATAATTGTTTTGAGTAACAGCGTAAATGAAATACTAAATCTTTGTTGTACATGGTCTGGAAAACCTTTTGTTACAGACCTAAAAGAAGTAACAGCAAGAGACCTTGGTTATCTACAAATACCAGAGGAAATGACAAAGATTCAAAAACTAAGAGCTGAAAAAGAAAAAATTAAACTAGAGAAAGAACTAATCAAAAACCCAAACAGTCCGAAAAGATACCAGTACGAGGAGAAACTAAAAGAGATTCTAGTAAAACTAGAGAAACACAAGATTGCAAAAAGTGTTGAAGCGGCGAACGAAAAACAACGAACCGACTTCATCAAAAAAACATTCGAAGGTGATACAGAAGTAGGCGCCATGATTGCGAAAATACCATCTGCAAAACGCGGTGAGTATTTGAGGAATAAGCGTGTTGTATTTGCAATAGCTAAATACGGTAAAGAAGGACTTGATAGCAAAGAACTAGATACCGTCATCGCCTGTGAGCCATTCACGTCAAGAAACGGCCTGCAACAGTTCATGGGCAGAGTTCTTCGTAAACCAGGCAAAGAACCACTTGTAGTTTTCCTTGAAGACGATATATCAATGTTGAACAAGATGTGCCGCAAGCTGCGCTCACATCTCAAACAGTGGCCAGAGGACCAAGGCGGTCCTTTCACGTTTCAAGAAAAGGGAGAAAAGGCATCATGGAGATAAACAACGTAACAAAAATGACCTACTGGTATCACGTCTGCTGTAACGCAGCAGAGTATCTCGTGGAATCAGAAGCAGCCCCCGACTCTGTTATTCCAGGTGTTGTGTTTGAAGCACGCGCTATCTACCGCTACAACAAAATTCTTCAAAACACACCACATGGTCTGTCCAAAACAGAACTTGTGATTCCTCAAGGACCTGTATCCAAAAACACAAAAGTAAAACTCATTGCTGACATTGTGTGCTGGTTCGGGGACATGGTTGAAAGAGACAGAGTTTACATAGAAGATATGATTAAAAATGCAAAGTCCATGATGCTTCAAGAAGAGGAACAACGCATGAGTAGAAACTCTGGGATTGTTCTACCTTCCATAAACCCAAATAGTTTCAGAGGACAATGAGACTCGACGCCAGATACACACTCGAAGAAGCTAACGACTTCTGGGTGAATTGTAGAGAGTGTCATCTGGGCGTAAATCGAGAAGAAAGAAATGCCTACTTTGTTTCCGGTATGGGTACTCCCAAATGGAAACAAGGTAGTCCTTGTATTCTTTTTCTTGATGAAGCACCAGGTTGGCAAGAAGAATCAAAGGGAGACCCTTGGAGTGGTAAAGGCGGTCAACTACTAAAACAAGTTATTGACCACTTTGGCCTACAAGAAGCCTACCTTACAAATATCGTCCCATGTCGTAGCTGTGAACAAATCATGGACGACAAAAACGAACCAATGGTTCGTGAGACAAAGTACGGAAAAAAGTTTCTCATCTACAGAGATGTACAACCAACAGCACAAAATATAAAAGCATGTCGTGAAAGACTAATGCAGGAGATTTACCTAGTAGACCCGCTACTCATCGTGACTCTAGGTAAGAACGCAACCTCTGCTTTGTTGGGTGGAGCTTGCGACATCATGAACGAAAGGGGAAAGGAACAAACGGTTGAAATACCTGGAGTTCTATATGACCCTAAAATAACAACCGCGGGCAATTGGGGTAAAGCTACTGGAGGTACTGTTACCTTTCCACTGGAACGCCGAACAGTAAAATATATGGTTATACCCACCTTCCATATGTCATTTGTACTGCGAAAAGTAGCAGACAGAGGTAAAGACTCACCTATGAATCTATTTCTAAGCGATATACATAAAGCGTGTAAAGTGTACGACCGCTACATGATGGAATCAGGCTCTTCTGCTGTCTCCATTATCTCCAAAAAAGAAATAGACGAGTTCGGTGTAACAGCCGAAGAGATGCACGAAAGGGAGCACTAAGTTGATCAAGGACCTAATGTTCAACATGGATGGGTTGGCTCTGGGTGAACTACATGTAACTTTTATAGGTTCTCCGGGAACAACCATAGAAGCAAAGATTGCTTTTATCGACTCCAAGATGGGAAACACCTGTGGGTGGACAAAGCAGTCTCATTTTTCTCCAAAAACTATGGCTCTTTTGGAGGAGCTAAAAACAAGTATTGAGGAGGACGCTGCAACGAGGTACGCAGGAGGCTCTGCATCAGCCTCCTCTGGTAAAAAACTAGTGAACGAACAAGGGAAAGGAGTTACACCGTCGGCTGAGGGCCTGGGAGAGCTTCTAGGTTCTGGGGAGGATGGTGTAAACCAGGTGTAATGGCACACATCGAAGACCAGCTAATTTCCCGCATCGCGAGATCGGGCTGTATGGGTGAAGTACTGAAGTGGGGAATAGCGTCGGAGGATTTTGTCACTGCCACAGGCAGAGCTTTCTTTCAAGAATTCCATGCACAGTGGATTGAAAAGAAAAGTGTTCTTGGTCCAAATGCTATCAAACATATATTTCCAACCTTTGAACTCTGTGATGATGAGCACACATCAACAGACCATTTGTGTGAGCAGGTTCGAAGAAATAGGCTAGTACTAGAAGTGACCACCACAGGAACACGTATGGTGGAGATGGCTAATATTGATCCTTATAAAGCAGCACAGGACTGCCAGCTAGCCACAACACAAATCATAAAACTTGGTGCTCGAAAGAACACCGATATGTCCGCCGTTGAGGGTGCCAATCAAGTTGACTCCCTCATTCGTAAAGCCAAAGCAGGAATGCTTGGTAAATTTCCTTTTCCGTGGGCACCGCTGCAAGCAGTAACAGGTGGGTACGCGGCTGAGGAATATATGATTTTGTATGGTAGACCAAAATCAAAAAAATCATTTGTTTTGGCTGACATGGTGTCACATGCTTACTTGGAGAATCAAATTTGTGTCGGTGCTTTTACAAAAGAAATGTCCTCCGTCAACCTGTATCAACGCATTTATGCGTCGATGTTGAAGGCTGACTATGGGCGTTTCCGTTTGGGTAACCTTACACAAGACGAGGACTTCAACTGGCAGTGTCTCCGTCAGTACATCACAGACAGAAAAGAAGAGACAAACGGCCGTCACAACATTGTTATGCTGAACGGCAAAGACATGCCTCCTGGTGGAGACAACATGTCTTGGATTCAAAGCAAAATCGATGAATACGGCTTTGATATTATTTTCATAGATGGCTTGTACTTGATGTCAGCACAAGGTGTTCGTTCTAATGCAAACACTTACGACAAGATTACCGCCATCAGCCGTGCTGCACGACAAGTACCGCTAAATACAGGTTGCCCGATGGTAGCTACACTTCAAGCCACACGAAGTGCAGCGAAGCATAACGATGCGAACCTGGATGAGATTGCCTTCTCCGACGCCCTCGCCCAAGACGCTACATGTGCAATACGTGTCATGTCGGACAAGGAAACAAAGCAGTATGAGGTTACAAACCCTTATACAGGAGAAATCATTCTCGGACCCGCTATTGAAACCATCACACTGGGTTTCGCTGGTTCTCGTGAGTACAAACTACGTGGGATGAGAATAGGTGGGGTACCAAGTAGTGATTTCGCGTTCAAAGAAATACTAGAGGAAAAGGACATTGAACGCGCCAAAAATAGAGATACTGCTGATGATGACGACATCAGCACTCAACCAAGAAAGGGACATAGAAAATCAGTAAAACAACAACAAAAAGATGAAGTAACGGACATCGTAGATAACGCTGTTAGTAACTACGCAAAGACTTTCCGATGATTCAAGGACTAAAGGAGCTTTGCTCTAATTATCTGAGAAAAGTAAAACAAACAGGCGATAGCTACATTATGGCCTGTTGCCCCTTCCATGACGAGGAACACCCATCCTTCGCTATAAACCTAGATTTGGGTTTCTTCCTTTGTCATGCATGCCAAGAACGTGGAGGTCTTAGGAAACTTCTAAAACAACTAGGGATTTCTGACCTACATATAGAGAAAGAATTCCAGTTTTTTATTGATGCTGCGGAGAAAGCCTGGCAGACAGCCCTACCTAAAGATCCAAGAATAAACCAGATAGGTAAGCAAGAACCTCTGCCAGAGGCACTACTTGGTTTCTTCAACTACTGCCCAGTTGACCTAGAAGAAGCTGGTTTCACTGAGAAGACACTAAAACATTTTGAAGTAGGAGTAGATGAGTATCACCGTCGTATTACTTTTCCTCTTCGAGATATGTACGGTCATCTGGTTGGTATTAGCGGTAGAGCAGTAGATAAAAATGTGTACAGTCGCTACAAGGTTTACGATGATGAATATGTACATTTTGGTCTTCCAAAACGAAATACAATAAAGAAAGAAATTCTGTGGCACTCGCATGAAGTATTCCCTGCCCTACATCTATCAAAAACAAAAAAGGACTTGATTATTACTGAGGGCTATAAGGCTTGTATGTGGGTATGGCAGCTTGGATTTCAAAATGTTGTGGCTATTTCAGGAAGCTCACTTTCTGAAGAACATGCCTATGTCATAGAACGTCTGGGCGTAAGAACGTTCTTGTTGCTAGACAACAACAAGGCTGGTAGAAAAGGTACTGATATCGCCGCTCAACTTTTGGCGAAATCCTCTACCGACATCTTCCTACCTAACTACGACCTCGTCTGCCCCGACAAAGAACAACCAGACCAACTCACGCAACTCGAACTTCAATCCCTCCTCACCACCGCAACCCCGTACTACCTCTGGAGAACTCAACATGTTCGGACTTACAGTTACCCAAGAAAATCTTAAGGCCATCAATAGCTTTCGTGAAGAAAGCAACGAAATGCAGTCGGAGGCAAGAAATCCGAAGCATATTCGTCAATATATGCAGCGTTGGGAGGATAGTTACAAACCTATCCTCGGAAAACAAGATGACCAAATCTTCGACCGCATCATGGTTGTTCCAGGCAACTTTGAAATCGAGAAAGCGGTAAAAAGAAGCACAGAAAGTAACGAAGTTATCTACGAAGTAGAGAAGAAAAACGTTTGGTACTACACAGCCATTGAACACTTCGACAACCTAGAGAAGAAATTCGCCATGTGCAGTGGTGGGGTCTTCTATGATTTCGAAGATAGGCGTGAAAAGTGCCACTACTGTGATGCATTTGATGCTGACTGGGAAGCCAATGATGGCGACCAGCAAAAGATGAATCACTCCCGTCGACGCATCTGGGTTGTACAAGTCGTCAACTTTGCTCGCTTTGCGAAAATTACTAAACTCGATGAGAACGGTTCACCCGTTACCAATCGAGAGGGTGAAGTCATCAAAGAATGGGTTGCTCTTTACGGAAAGAACGACCCGAGAGCCAAGAAAGCGCACGAGTTTTGTGACGGACGACGACAACACTGGAAGATGGCACAAACACACTGGGGACAACTCACAGGTGTTATCGCCAGCAAAATCAGTGGTACCTGCGCAGTGTGCCGTTCGCAGGGGACACTGGAGCGCTCTGCTCTTCTTTGCGGTAACAAAGAATGTAGTGAAGTTATACTGGACCTCACTACAGAGGAGATGGCACCTCACGTCATTGAAGAGTTTGTCCGCGAGCGACAACTTTGTAAGAAGTGTGGAGAGTTGAAACTCTGCCAAGAAATCATTGAGTGCTCAAACGGTTGTAACGGTACCCGCCGTATGAATTTGTTTGAGGCTGCCTTCTCTCTGCGCCAGTACCCAAGCAACAACAAGAACAAAAACATCACAACACTCGATGTTGGTGACTGGGGTTTCGGTAATCCAACCGAACAACAACACAGCTTGTTCCTCCCGTTGGATTTGGCCAAGCTTTACGAGCCCACTCCGCTAGACAAGCAAGAAGAAATGCTCGGAGGCGGTGACGGTAAGAAAAAGGGACGCAAGATGTCCCGCTCCTGGTGATGTAAACCCGAAGGTGTAAGAAGGGGAGGCTAACAACCTCCCCTTCTTTTTTTTCGCGAAGGACAAAACATGCCTCTTTTTCAAGTAGACCTACCGCCTGCTGAAGTCATCACACTCAACGAACCGGACCGATTGCAGGCCCTGGAGAACGAAATACGAGATGTTGAACTGCTGTCCTTCGACACAGAAACAACAGGTCTCGTTCGTCATAAAGATGTACCTCTTTTCTTTTCAACAGCTTGGGTATCTTCCGTCAACAACAATTACCGACGTGTGTTGATGCCTTATGATTGTTTGCATGTACTTGATGAAGCTTTTGCTGATGAAACAAAAATCTGGGCGATGGCCAACGCCAAATTCGACATGCATATGGCTGCCAATAGAGGAAAAATCTTCAAAGGAGATGTCTATGACGTAGCTGTACAGCACTGCCTCCTTACAGAAGGCGACCACGGTCTGAAAGAGATGCATGTGCAGGAGTTCGGTTGGGGGTGGCCAGATTTCAAAGAAACATTTGGTGCCATTGATAGAAAAGTAGGTCCTGGTCCTGTACTTCTAAAAACATGGAGAGAAGACAGAGACAAACTTGTTGAGTATGCAAGCCACGACGCTTTGGGTACTCTCCGTCTGTGTGAGGTTTTTACTAAAAGACTATCTAACCAAAAAACACTGTGGTCCCTTCACGAAAATTGTGGAGAGATGCCACAAAGCCTTCTTGAGTATTTTTTGTATGTAGAGGCTCCCTTCACCAAGGTCCTTTTTGACTGTGAACGGCGTGGAGTGAAGGTAGACCTGGAATACCTGGAGTCACAAGAGTCCAAAATTCTCGAGGGTTTGGATATTATCAACCGTCAAGCCACACAACACTGCAATCGTCTTATCAACCTTGGTTCTACACAAGAAGTAAGTGAGCAGTTGTTTGAAGTATATAAAATCAAACCAAAACGTTTCACGAAGAACTCGAAGGGAGGAAAAAAGACACCTACTGTAGATGAGCCCGCGATGAAGTTTTACTCTGATACAGAGGATAACCAGGAAGTAGCCAAGTTTTGTGACCTTGTTATTGAATACCGCGACCTCACTAAAACACTAGGTACATATATCAAGGGCCTGCGAAAGTTTGTAGATGACAACGGGTATATTCACACAAAAATAAATCAAGATATTGCGCGTACCGGTCGAATTTCCTCTTCAGAACCAAACCTAACCAACATCAAGAGACCTGATGAGGATAAGTACCACATACGACAAGCCTTTGTGAGCGGTAACCCTGATGAAACACTGATTGTTTTTGATTATGAACAGCTAGAAAGCAGACTTCTTGCAGCGGCTTCTAATGAAGCAAGTATGCTGGAAATCTTTTTCAAGAACTGGGACCCTCATATGGGTAACGCCGCCAATGTGTTCAAGGGTCCGTTGGTTCAGAAATACGGTAGAGAAATACCCTATGAAGAATATGTAAAAGCAAAAAAGATAGACAAACTAGTCAAAGACGGACAGCTACCAGAAGCAGAACTCAACGAATTTTATATGGACCTTCTTCTTGCTAGGTCCAACGCCAAAACACTAGGTTACGGCGTCACGTATGGAATGAAAGCCAAGAATCTATCTAGAAAGATGAAGTGCACACCAGCACAAGCACAAGAAATGATTGATTTGTATATGAAAACCTACCCTGCGGTGGAGCATTTTCTAGATGAGTGTTTGAACATCACTCGCAACACGGGTTACACATTTTCCTACCTTGGTAGAAGACGCTATTTGCCAGACATCGGTAGCCACAACGCCATGGACAGGTGGGCAGCAGAAAGACAGTCCATGAACTCAGTCATTCAAGGTACCGCCGCAGACGTTGTAAAACGTGCACAAATACTTCTTGCAAGAAGTGATATTGAGAAGAAGTACGGTGCCATCCAACGATTGCAGATTCATGACGAAATTCTTTTCACGTGTCCCAAGGAAACTGCCGATGCAGCGATGAAGGAGATACGAAAGATTATGGAGAACCCCTTCCCAGAACGCCCGCTTGTGGTACCACTGAGTACCTCTGGTGGTAAGGGACCCGCATGGAACAAGGCGAAATAACTGGAGAGATGCGTACCAAGGACGACAATGTCTTGTTGAAGGACTTGGTACCTGTGGTGGCTAGACTGACCTCGAAGTCGAAGGAGACAGTAGCCACCGTCGTCAACGAGTTTTTGTTCCAAATCATTTCAGAAGTAGCGAAGGGTAACCGGGTCACAATAGAGAAATTCGGTTCCTTCGCTCTACATGTACAAGAAATGGTTTATGATAAAAGAATTATTCTTGGTAGAAACGGCAAATTCTACAAAATAAAGTCCCTCAGTGTAGACCCCTTTCGTGTTCGTCAATTTCATGTAAGGTTTCGTAAAGCGGAGTCATTGAACCCTCTGCTAGAGGAAATCACAAATGAGCATGGACAAGTACGCAGTAGACGAGAAGACGAGCAACCAGGAAGAACTGGAGAAGAAAGCAGCACAGGGTTGCCCAAACTGCGGGTCAACTCCAGAAAAGCACGGAAGAATTCTCATCTGCCCGAAATGCGGCAGTGAGCCTTTCGAAAACAAGTAGTTCTACACAAACCAGGGGATAAGAGTGTCGCTCGGCTTACCGAGCGCTTACAGGAGAGTCATGCCAAAAGAAGACCGAGAAGAGAAAAAGCGCAAGAAGGCTGATGAACAAGCAAAAAAGCGTGTTGAAGAAGAGCGCTCAAAAGCTCTTGCAAGACAAGACGCTATTTACAACAAAGTAAATACCGAGATGAAAGGCTCCGTCATTGTTGACTCGGATGCCATTGTAGATACAACGAGTGTTCGTAGACCGAGTGGTATTATGCAGCTTGATATTGATACCGCTGGTGGTCTTCCTCCTGGGATGAACGTTCTCTCCGGCCCAGAGGGTTCTGGTAAGAGTCGTCTTCTTTCCGCATACATGCGGATGAACCAACGTATTTACGGGGATGACAGCAACATCTTCGTTGCCTGTGCTGAGTTTGCTCCAACACTTCTTTATCTACGAAAAGCTGGTGTCATGGTGTCATTGCCAGACCCTGTTATTTCAAAGATAAACGACGCTCGTGTGAAACTAGGCGGAGCTCCACTTGAAGACAAAGACATTGCCTATTTCAAGAAACAAATAGGTAGGGTCAAGTTCATGCTCTTGTCCGACGCCAACGCTGTGTTGAACACCATCGTTGATGTAATGATGACTAACGCATGCCAAATCATATGTTTGGATAGCATTTCCACACTTCTTACCGATGACGAAGAAGGCAAAGAAGTAGGAGAAAGAAACCAACGAGGCACTCATGCCTCAGCAGTTCAACAGTTCGTCAAAAAAGTACACCCGATTCAATTGGGTGCCTTCGGTGCAAATCACACAACATTGATTGCTGTTTCTCAAGTACGTGCTGCTGAAAACAAACCCGGTACACCGGCCCATTTGATGAAGGAATGGCAGGCCAAAGGTGCCTTTGCTCTGCGGCATGGAAAACTATTTGATATACAAGTCAAACCAGGCTTTCTCGACAAAGTAAAAGGAGAGAAGGTTGGAAAAATGGTGAAGTGGGAAATCACCAAAGGAAAGAGTGGTTCCCATGACGGTATTATAGGGGAGACTCCGTACTACTACGAGAACGAGTTCACCTACGAGGGTGTTGGTTTTGATGAGTCCAACACGGTATACCAAAAAGGTGTTGAATGTGGTGTCATCAAAGAAGCAAAAGAAGGAAAAGGTCCCGTTACTCTTCTTTCTGGTTACACCAAGGAACCAACAGACACCGTTATCCAGACACCAGAAGAATTTGTAGAACTACTTGATATTGACCCGAACTTCGACCTATTCGTTCGCGAACACATACTCGCGGCGCATGGGATTGAATGCATTTACGGAAACTTCTGATGATTCGAACCATTCAGCTAAAAGCTGTGGAAAAATTCCAGGGCAAGTGTGATGCATGTGCTTGCTCTGGAGTTGTCTCCTACGAAGCAACCATAGATGGTGTGAAGGGCACTTCCATGCCCGTCTGCATGAAATGCATGCTGGAGAAGGCAATCACCATCATTGTCCGAGACCCAGAGTACGGTCCCCACGACCGAAAAACTCTACTGAAGATTAGTAAGAACCAAGAGAAAGATATCGCTAAATCCATCGGCGGTATTACTCATGGTGGTTCTGGTAACCAAAAGCACTACAAGGGTGATGTACGCCTTCAAGGTAAAACAAGAATCGAAGCAAAGTTCACAATGAAGCAGTCCTACCGTGTGGACCTAAAGGACCTACACAAGATTCGTAGTGAATGCACTCTCGGAGAAACACCCGCCTTCGAAGTTTGCTTTGTGGACAAAATGACCAAGAAACCATTGGAAAAGTGGGTGATGATTCCACGTGAAGTCTGGGAGGCACGGTATGCTGAATCTGAAGAAGCTGAATTACATCGAACAGAATATGAGCAGTGTCATCACGACAGCTCGCTACATATTCAAAGACCTAAATGATGCAGCGGCAAATATCAACACACCGCATGATAGACCTGCTGGAATTCATGCTTCAGAAGTAGCTTCCTGTCTCCGCAAGGCTCAGTACACGTACTTTGGTGCAGAAAAAAAGCACCGAAGTACGGCGTACTGGAGTCGTATCCTTCGTATGGGGGAGGCAACACATAACCTTCTACAAGATGAGTTCCGTTACCTAAACGGAAATTCTGGGTTGAAGGCTGAGGTAGAAGTAAATATCAATCCTAAAACATCAGAAACAGCTAGAAAATACAATGTATATGGACATGCAGACGTTGTACTTACAGTACGAGACTGCATGGATAGCTCTTTGGATATGAAAATCCTTGTTGAGATAAAAAGCATCTCAGAGAAAGGATTTGAAGAACTAAAGAGCCCGAAGGCAGAGCATGTTCAACAGGCGATGCTCTACATGAAGTGTCTTGATATTCCCGTCGGCTGGATAATCTATTGGAACAAAGGCACACAAGTTCTTAGCGAGCCTGAAGCTCCTTTTATATTTCCTTTCAAGGAGAGTGTTTGGAATATCGTTGAAAACAGAATACTCAAAGTAATAAACAGTACGAGTTTTAGTCAGCAATCTCTCTTGGATAGAGAAGAAGGTATGCATTGTAAATTTTGTAGCTACGCTCATCTATGCCAACCAAAAATACTTTTTAGAAGAAAGAAAGCGGAGGACCCCTTCTGATGAGCACACTCAACTTGCCAGCGCACCTGGGAATACCAGATGCAGAAAAAGAAATAATCAACAAGAACTGGGATACCTATACGGGTCTTTCTCAAATGATGGGAGAAAAGAAATTGTTTCAAATCCCCGCTCCAAACTACCCAATCCCAGATATTACACAAGAAGCCTTGTCTAAAGCAGGTGACCACTCCTTTCAACTCTACGAGCAACTACGTACATGGGCTCGATTCTTGAGTGGTGAAATTGCTACAACCGATAGCATCTTGCTTCAAATCAAGAACGAAAAACGGACTATCACCGCCAGCATAAGGCAAAAAATAAAGAAGAATAAAACAGAGAAAGTCTCCGAGACTGATATCGAAGATATTATCTGGTTGGACCCTCGTTTCAATGATTTGACACTTCTAGAACAACAGAATATTCAGTATAAAAAACACATAGAAGCTTTGTTCGAACACTGCGACGGAAGCCTCAGTGCACTCTCACGCAGTGTGGAGTTTCGTAAAGAAAGTAGTGGCTACTACTCACGACAAAGCGAACCACGAACCTACGTACCGAGACAACCTCAAGAACCCACACAAGTACCTCCACAAACACCTGCTCGCGGAAGAGTTCGTGGAGCACCCTCTTCACCCTGGAACAATGGAAAGAAGGCAGAAGAATGATTTGTCTAGAAATCGATGAACTCCCGCCGACATCAAACCACGCCTACTTCAATACAGGTAGAGGAAGAGTTCTTACAAAAGATGGGCAGAGTTTCAAAACGCGCTGTAAAAAAACGCTGAGTACGAAGTACAACAAAGAAATGGGTTTCTTTAAACCAAATGTCGGTTATGACTTTCTTTATGTTTTCCACTGCACAGAAATGTTCAACGCCTCTTACAAACCGGGAGGTACTGTAAAACTCTACAAAGAGTTTGATGCAACGAACAGAGTCAAGCTCATCGAAGACTGCATACAAGAAATTGGTGGATACAACGATGCACAAAATGAATCGGTTCTGGTGCATAAGAAGCAAGACACCAAAGACAAAACTTGTATTTGGGTCTGGATGATAAACGAGGAGGGTAACCGTGTCCGAGAACTCCTCCAGCAAGTTTGCCCATCCTGATTGGGCCGCTTGCAACAGAACGGAGTTGTACCAATGGGCTAGAGAAGCTGGCTACCCAGCACTCCCCTCTATGTCCAAAAAGGAGTTGATTGCTCTCGTCGAAGACAAAGCGGACTGGCCTTCTACTCCGCACGCCTTCGATGGGCTTCGTATTGCTTTGATGAAGTACATTCTTTCTTACTGGTCTGTACTAAAAGGAAGCATACAGTGCCCGGCCAAATCGGGTGACCCGATGGCATGCTTCAACTGCTTGGACCAACAAATAATAAGTTGCGTAAACACCAATGCAGCCCATGAAAAAGAAATTAGGCTGCACGTCATTCAACCGTCACCGAGGAAAAAGCAAGTGGAACAACTCGAATCGAAAGTCATGGATATCCCCATCCCCTCCATTCCAGAAACCATGGAGGAACTTATGGGTACACCTGATTACAAAATCAGAGCCTACGCAAACAGACTTGAAATGCTAAAAAATGAAGAAATGCGCGCAGTGCTCCGCGCTGCAAGTGCAACCACAGAAGGAAAGAGAAGACTGTGTGCTGCCATTCTTCTTTGTCGAAAAGTATGGATGCGTTGTAACGGAGAAGGTTACAACATCCTTGTTTTGAAAAAAGATGCTTTGGATATTCTCAACGGCAAACGTCAACTCAATGAAGTAGCTGAAGTGGATATGCCACCGGTGGGGGCAGGGGGAGATGGGGGAGTAGTTCAAGCACCACCTCCACCTTCTCCTGTTAGTGTTCGTCCGCCTCCAACCCCGGTGTATGAAGTCCCCCCATCTCCCCCATCCCCCCATCCCGTTGCACAAAGCCAGCAAGTTCTACCACCACCTCCTCCACCACCACGTGAAAGCGTTCGTCCACCACCCACTCCCGTGTACGACGACTCACCTGTGACTGCAAAGAGCTCACCCACAGAACCACCAGATTGGGCCAAGGTGTTGTCTCAGCAGTTGACTGACCTAAACCACCGCCTTGACTCTCTCGAGGATGCTGTCTCGGTCCATGGCACAGCAGCCACAGTGAACAAGGGGTTTGAAGAGTTCGTGGCCTCAAGACTCGATGATATTTTCGTCGCCACCATCTTGAAGAACACAGAACTTCAAGCCTTGTTTTCTGGCGGTACACCCAAAGATGTAGTTGCGGAAAAACTACGCAAGTTCGCTTCTATTCTAGAAAGAAATGTTGTGCCGGAAGACAAAGTACACAGCATTTACAAACCAACCACATTGGGAAAAGCCCAAGACCCGTCGGCGGAGGGGGGCGCCGGAAGAAAAAGCAAGAAGAAGTAAAACCACCGCCAGCACCAGAAGTAGTGGAAGAGCTGGCCGTCCCTGAAAAACAAGGAAACTTCCGAAGACCGCTAGCGGAAGAACTACTGCAAGTTCATGACTTCACCTTCGAGAATGCAAACCAAGAACAACTTCTCGATATGGCTGATGAACTAGGTGTCAACGTCGATGCAAGTACTCCGCCGGACTTGATACGGTGGAAACTACGAAGACTTCAGTACAAATAACTTCGTAGCCAGTACCGCAATCACACTAGCAGTAGCAGTCACAGTAGCTCCCACCGCCATACCAAACCATACGGTTTGGTACCAGGGCGGTGAGGCTACTTGTAGCTCAAGATTTGTTATTCTTTTTCCGTATTCGTTCTGAGAAAAAGTGTATTGCTTCTCAAGCAAATTATATTTTTGCTTCCAAACTTCTTCCTTGGCTTCACCAAGAGAACGCTCCAGTTCTACTTGTTGCGGTAGAAATACTTTGTACTGACGCAACCAGTTAGCCCAGCGCATGGAAGTTGGGTTGTCGAAAAGCTGACCGTCGTAAGGAGCAGACTCACCTTTTCTCAAAGAAATAATAATGTCATTACCTGTCGGTATATCTTTGACCTGCGGAAGCTCCTGTGCTTTCAATGAGGAGCTAAAAAGAAAGAGAGTCACAATGACGAACACGTACCTGAACGACGTTGAAATCAAGAAACTGTGTCTGGAAGAGAACATGATCACTCCTTTTATTGAAAATCTAGCAGACAAAAACGTCGTCAGCTACGGACTTACAAGTAGTGGTTACGACATTCGTAGCTCTGCTTTGTGGAAGAGAAGTTACCCTATTAACGCTGGTTCAGACTTCCCCGTCGTTGTCGATGTAAAAGGTGATAATGCTTCCATGTTTGAACCACTAGAAATTATTGTAGATAAAAAAAGAAATGCTATGCCAACGGATAAAGTACAAGGAGACTATGTTCTTCTGGAACCACAAGGTTTCTTCCTCACCTATTCTGTTGAATACTTTTCTATACCCGAAGATATAGTTGGTACCTGTGTAGGTAAAAGTACCTGGGCTAGAGTTGGTATTGATGTACTTGTCACACCACTAGAACCTGGATGGAAAGGGAACCTTGTGATCGAAGTAGTTAATGAATCAAAAAATTGGGTGAAAATGTACCTTGGTGAGGGCCTAGCTCAAATACGTTTTACCAAAATAAACAAACCGCAAGTAACCTATGCGGATAGAAAAGGAAAATACCAAAGCCAAACAGGTATTACTCACGCAAAGGTAAACCACTCCTAGACCGGTAACCCGTATCGGTAAGAAGTGCGGTGATGCAGAAGTATGGGTCCGCCGGTGTGAACTTCACACGAAACGGCGGTTGGCTTATCAAGAAGCATATAGCAGACCCCAACCCTACTTTTTTTTCGCCATCCGATATTTCATCAGGAAAATCGGTCAAGAATTCTCCGTACAGCTCATACGTTATTACAGTGTGTCGGATAGCTTTTACCGAACGCATCAAAAGGTTCAGTCTATCCACAATCGTTTTCATGAGCGACGGAAAAACAATACCCGTTACCTCCGCTACCTCTGGTGGATAAACAACAACAACACGCGATCTGTTTGGGTAAACTATTTCTTCTTTGGTTTCCATTGGCTCCATACCTCATGCCAGCGCTTTGCTGGGTCTTTAAAACGTTCCTTATGTGCCTTGTATTCTGCTGGTGTGATTTCAACTGTATTGGTCTGAACTACCTTCAGTAGATCCAACGCGCCGACACAAGCTTTGATTGCAGCAATTGATTCGGCACCGGAGTAGCCTTCATCTACTGATACTACAATCCCCACATCTGGGTGAACGATGGTGTACAAACGTCTTGGATTACCGTTCTTATCTAGCTTAGTAGCCAAATGAAGAATGGAACAACCCTTTGCGAAGTTTACCTCTTCTCTTGACACTATTTTCTTTCCCTTGTGGACTGCGTATGTTCCTTTTTTGAGAATAGCAAGTGCTTCTTCTATTTTACCCGCGTGTTCAAGTCGCAGAACACGAGCGGGAATAGCATGGCACTCATGTTCAATAGGTTTTCCGTCATCCATGTCATGTGGTTTATTGCAATATCTAGTACAGAATATTCTCATACTCCAAGCTCTCTTTCTTTCTTACGAACAAAGTCGCCCACCTTCTCCATAATGATTTTTATAGCACTGTCTACTTCAGACAAAGTAGCTTCATACATTTTTAGTCTGGTACTTTCGGCCTCAGACTCTCGAACAACAATAGAGGAATACAAGTCAACAAACACAAAAAACGAAGGTACTGTCACAGATACGGTGGAATTACCAACAGTTATATCCGTTGTGAACCCTGCGAAATCAAAACGAATAACAAAAGTGTGTGTTGTTCTATCTATTTCCTCTTTTATAGTGCGTGAAACAAGAGCATAATCGTTCAACCAATCGTCAGGTGTATTCTTACCCAATCTAGAGAGAAAGTATTTTTTAATCTCCTTACGAAGTTGAGGAAGAAACTTATCTATTGTTTGTTTTTCGAATGCATTTATTTTGAATGCCATCTAATCCCTCTCAGGTTTCGCTTGAACAAACTCAAACTTACGTGAGTGATTTCGCATGATACAAAGATTCTTCCATTCGACAGGTCCTGTATCTGTAGAGGTTATCCATTCAGATTCTTTACCCATCTCTGGGTCGCGTTCCCTGCCTTTGCAGGGAAACCCCATCACATCGAAGACGGTCAATATCTCCGAAAGTTCAACTAGGGGTGAGCGGTAACAAAAGGTTAGTTTGTTATCTTCAATCTCCTCTAGACAAATCGCTGTTAGGTCATGGTCTAGTTCAAGAAGAATATCCTCAATGATTTCTATTTGAGGGGTGTGGCGTTCCATATCCGGGACATCATCAGTGAAAATAATATCTACGTAAATAAACAGACTCATGAATTACTCCTCAACATACCTCTGAGAATAATTCTATCAAACGGACGAATTTCATCGTTCTCCATGCATTTTTTCTCAATCTTAGAAAGAGCCTGTTCTGTACTACCGTCATCCGCCTTGTACTTCCTTACTTTGTAAAATGTATTCTTACTTACAAATAGAATGTAACTGTCACCCTCTTCCTTCCATTCAAACGTTCTTGAATTCTCAAGATACATTTTTTCTAGACGTGAGTGTGTATCTTCCAAAAATTTTATTCTTAGCTTATCAAGCTTGCTTTGAGTAATTCTTTTACGAATATCCGATATCAACAGTCTTACACTTGCGGCAAGTGAGAAAGAAACATCAATGATATTTGAATAAGAAACTGGTGTTGAATGAGCAGCGTCAGAAATACGCTTCTCTACTCGATCGGAAGAGGCAATCTTCTCCATTGTATCAAGAGTTTCTTCTTTCAGTAGTTCAGTTGGTTCAGTTGGTTCAGTTGGTTCAGTTGTCATTTATTTTCTCTGTCTTTCAACAAACGTTCTCGAAGCCATATATCATCTGGATGAATCATATAAGCATTTTCCTTGTAGTTGACTGCCTGTGTATCTTGAAAGAAAGCCTCGCGAACAAGGTCTGCTTCTATTTTATCCAAACGAATACATTCTTTAACATCTCGATTACAGCTAACTTTACTCCACCTAGCCTCCCGTTCTGCTCTGTTACTATCCCACTGCTGGATGGCTACTTTTGTTTTAGTAAGTGGCACGTGTTCTCTTATTCTTGTTCCTTACTAGAGGAGAACTCTGGTGTACACATCGCTACCAGCGAAATCATAAACAAAAATTTCAAAGTTTTTCTAAGTATAGGTTCACCAAACTTCATTTCTGGTTCTACTCGGTTTATAGAATCAATAACAATAATTTCCTCTCTATATTCACAAGTATGCTTTGGCCTACTACTCAAGTCCGTAAGCAACAGTTGGAAGATAGCTTCTTCCTCCTTCTTTTTTGCCGTAAGCTCTCTGTTTCTCTTTGAGAACAGACCTCTTTTTTTAGCTCCTGAACGTGACATTCAAACCTCCGGTGCTTCAGGTATGTGCTGAAGTATTGGTATTTTATCAGCATATAGGAGGCAGTTGAATACACAAGAAATATGATTCGCAACTCTGTATAGTTCGTCTTGATTATGTATGTACATCAAAGGAATTACTGCAATTGAAGCGGCTCTTCTAGTGATTCCATACCTAGCGGCGAAGGGGTCTAGTTCATGGTAGATACTAAAATCATAGAATTTGATATCAAAACTTTCCAAATCAGTTTTATATCTTTGTATATTTTTATCGTAATGACCAGAGATATAGTCTCTTATCAATTTTTGAAATTTTTCGTCCGTTCTTTTCATAAAATCACCATAACTAAGAGCAATAGACATTATTGTTTTTCTTTTAAATTCACTTGGGTTACCAAAACCAAAACCGAACCCGCTACGAATATAATACCAAACCATCCAATCGATACGTCCTTTAGATTGGCAAATCTCCCAAGCCTGTTGTATACAAAATACTTCTTTCCTTCTTTCAAAAAAGTCATGAGCTGCTTCGCAAGCATTCAGCAAATCCAGCTTTACCAAAAACTCCCTTCTCCATTCCTTATAGGGTGGAGGATTCCACTTATCCAAAGGAGTACCTTCAATAAGACTATCGTAAACCTGCCAGCAACTATCACAAGTATCAGGAAACTCTCTCTCAATCTTGTCTGCAGCCCCATAAAACCATGGTACAAGACGATTACCCTTATGAAACGGAGATTTGCACTTGAATGTTTTCATTTTTTGAATCCCCTTGAAAGAATTGTCAGTGTTACGTTTATTTCTCTACCGAAAACAAAGCTATAAAACAAAATACTGTCTTCACTATAATTAGGTACCATCGTACCCATTGTATATTTTTTTCGGTTGTGCCTTCGCCCAACTCCTCATCAATTCTAGTATTCGCTTAAGGTCGTCAGCATGACAGGGTTGGGTAAGACAGTGTTGGTTAATCATGACATTTCACTCCAGTTAACGATGTCAATTCGATAAGCGAATTCCTCTTGTTGTACCTCTTTCTTAGTACCCTCTATCATAGGTCGATAAAGAGGCATGTAACTTGAGATACCTCTCAACACTTCAAAAAGCTTTTCTTTGCTATCCGCCGCTACCTGAATCTCTAGGTAGAACTCTGCGTCAGAGGGTCTGTCAGCCTCCAACTTTCGGTTGATAAGCTTCTCCAACCAATCAGCATCACCACCGCAAACGGGACAATCCTTACCGCCGCTACAACCGGAGAAGTTTCCATCTCCCAAAGGTATGCCTGGGCAAGACTTCTGGTTATACCCTTGCAAACGTTCAACATACTCAACTGGATGGTTCAAAAAGAAACTGAATTCCTCATTAGACATACCCAAATACTCAGGAGTTGATTTTTTTCTGTCAGACTCATTCCATTCATTAACAGCAGCATAGAGTTCTGCTTTAATGAATTTGACTTCTCCATCTTCGAGTTTTTTGATGAACGTTTTCATTTTTAGTCCTTTATGCACAGAATTTTTTTGCCCCAAGAACTGCATTGCTTCGTCTAGCCCAGCGTGCGTAGCATGATTTGGTCTAAGAAATTGTGTGTTTGTATTCCAACAACCTGGAAAAGTATCATGAGCGCTAACATAGGCAGCAGGCTCTATCATGCTGTAATGCTTTGCATAAATACGAATGACACGTACAAAATCATCATTTGATTGAGACGTAAACTTCGTGGTGGCGGTGGCTTGCTCCCAGTGCCAAATGAAAAGTAGCCCGTTCCTATAAGGAATAACTTCTGCCTTGTGCAGAATCCATATCTCTGGTTGATAAGGTCTAACCGCCATCACTTCTTCGTTCACATCTTCAACATACTTCATTGTTGTGATAATACCATACACTTTTGCTGTACTCATTTTCCTGCCTCCTTATTTCGTTTGTTTTCTTCTGCCTCTTTCCATAGAATAAGAAGTTTTTTGCCTTTTTCTGTTATAGAAATAATACTGTTTACCTCTTGAAGAAATCCTAGTTGTAGAAGTGGTTTCCAATGCGGGTTAAAAAATGGGTTACGTATATACCTTTCAGGAAGGTTATCTATTATTTCCGAGATACTTACTTCCGACCACTCGTTCTTTATAGAACAGAAGCGAATAAATGCACCTAGTGCTTGTTCAACCTCTACTTTTCCCAATAGTCCTGGAAAGGGGCTAAATTGGTCAAGCATCGGAACATCGCATGGTTTAATTGTCATCTTCGTCACCAGCTATTGTCTCTTCGTCTGGTCCACACTTACAAGCAGTAGTTTCGTACTGGGAAACATGAACCGTATTTCCTTCAACCAGCTTTTCATAGGTTTGAAGTTCATCGATAATGTCTGCGTTAGATATGTCTACCAACCTCAATGCTTTATCGATAGCCTCTTTTTTATCGTTTGCGGAGACAGTCACTGTTACATGACCCGCTACTGGGATAGTGACGTGATATTTGTTTTTGCCCTTTGCCATGACTTTTCCTTTTTGGTGTAAAGAAAGAAATAATAAGATAGCAAACTGTACTACTTAAAATCACCACGAGCGCGGTATTCATCAGCGGACTCTCGGAACGTTTCGTCTCCGTAGTCACCGCTGGCGTACCACTCAGCAGCGTGGAGAAGGTCTTCAAGTTTCTTCTTCTCTTCCGCCAGCTTTTTTATATTATCAAAAAAGGTTTTAAGTGCATTGATGGCTTCTTCGTTCACACCTGCCTTCACTGCATCTTCAATCATAGACTCGACGTTTGAAGCATCGTTTATCAAATTCAGTTCATCACGACAAAAGAGATAATCATAAGCACCACCACTCATCCCTTATCCTCACCCTCACCCTCACCCTCACCCTCTTTTTCATCCTCTAGTATTCTGAAATCAAACGGACAGTACCCGCAACTAAAGTCATAAAGCATAAAGGCGTATACTGCTGTAGGGTCATCCGTTACCTTCTTGAAGTGGTCTTCGGTAAGTTCCACAGTTACATCAGAGTGCTTACCGAGTACCTCACCAAAAACAACTGTTTTACCAATCGATTTCTTTATATCATCCTCTTCAGCCACAAATATACCTTGCAGCATTCCATGACGTCCGCAGTCTTCTTTGAACTTGTAGACGGCCTTCATTATTCTTCTCTTTCTTTCACTATTGGACCCTTATCTATTCCAGGCTGGTTCGTTCTTGTTTTTTCTGTAACGTTCTCCTTTACGTCGAAATCCATCTCCGGCGTATCACTACCAAGCTGCTTGTACAACAAGTCCCTTATTACCAAATAATGAAGGAAAGTTTCTGGCTTAAAAGTACGACTACCATGATGGTCGAGTATGAGTTTCTCGATATGTTTGATCGAACCATCAGGTCCGTGAAAACGAATCATCGATTTCACAATTGCATCGTTTACTTTATTTCCCTCTGCGTCACCTAGCAGAAACATTGTTGCTATCAGCATAAACGTTTTGTAACTAGACATAATTCCCACCCAAAAACAGAAAGTAGTGCTCTTGTTACCTCATTCAATTCAAACTCAAATACCTGTGGTGGTGACTTTTCTTTCTTAAAAACGTTGTAGCAGTCGGCACAAACAGACATACCACCGCGTAGTCCGTCTTCGTCAGGAGCTTTCTCCACAAGTATGTATGCAGGATTTTTTCCACAACGCTTAAATTTTGGACCTGTGCCCAAAGAAAAAGGTCCGATACCCGTTGGGATATCTGTCTGACATTCTTTCACAGAAGGTGGTTCTGTTTCCGCCACGTATTTTTCATTTTCTTCTTCCCCAAAGAAGGGTATTGATGGCCAATAGAAAACAATACCAGTACCCCAATTATCTGTTCTAGCTTTAGCCAAATACTCTTTTACATAGCGAATACTATAAGTGCTTCGGTCAAACACATCCTCCAAAATATCAATAACCGCTTGTCTCGACGGAGCTACAAAACCAAGACAGTACTCGTTGAACATGAAACGACCACTGTAATTAGAAACTCGGCAACGGTCATCTCGTTCAAAAAAGCAATCTGTGTACTCTGCAATCTTCTCAAGTTTCTTCTGCAGATTGTGTTTCGTAGGCTTCTTTGTTTTCGGCATGACTTGACCTTTTCTCTGTAATCTTATACGGACATTTCCAAGTGTTTGCTGGATAAAACCCTACATCTTGACTTAGAAGAGTACATATCGACCGCTTTTGATCTCCCTCACGAGAAACAACATGATACGTACACCCAAAGCACGAACCGCCGGGAGATGGTCCTTTCCTTAGTTCGTTGTTCATTTTTATCCCCTATCTTAAGCGTTGTCGTTCCCAGTACTTCACCAAACATTTAACCTGATTTCCGTCTGAATCCACTTTTGTCTCTTCAAGAACGGTAATCAAGCGCCAACTATCTCCTGGGTCTGGGGCTTCATCGTGTTCAAACTGAACGCGCACCCATGAAGAAGAAGTCGTCATACGTACGTATTGTTTTGTCATTTTTCACAATCTCGGTAAATTGTCACTGTTAATACTTTTTAAGGTTTTTTCTTTTATATGTTTGATGTAAAGAGCAGAGAAGATTTGTTGTACAGCAACCAACCACAAGCCTTCTTCTCCATAAGAGACTTTGACGCAATCACTAAGTCCCTGAACTACTTCGATAAAATCATTCAAACTTTGTCTATTTCTACATATTTTACTTATACCTTTTCTAAGTTGATTTATGTCGTGAAGCTCATCTATATCATCAACTTCACGAACGTAATCAATAAAACTATCAAGTTCTAGCCCTCTGTCCCCTTTCTCTTTCATAGATTCTTTCAATTCAATAAGAAAATCCCAGACAGCTTTTTCTGTTTCCGCCGCATCATATTTTTCTTTCAAAAATTTACTACATAGATGCCAAGCAGGTCTCGGGTTAATAAACCACTCGAGGCCACAAACAGAGGAGGACCACACGCCGTGTTGGTTCTCCCCAAACGGTATATCTCCTGTGATACCGATGTTTGATGGAGCAAATACCAAATAGATATGCAAATCAGATGTGTTTTTCTTATGCAGAAGAAACACCGGAACACTTGCATGTGCAGGAACAACCACTGATAGGGAATGCTCCTGAAGAGCATTCAACTTTTGATTGAGTAGCTCGATAGACGACTTTTTCATTCTTGACTCCCGTCATCCTGTCCATAAGGTGCCACGTCATACGTATATTATGAGTAGCATTTACTATCTTAGGAAAGGAAAACTCCTCTGCCCAACATTCAGGGTGTGAGAATACCTTAATTTCAAAAATATGTTTGAGCGCTGCCTCCTCTGCTCCCTCAACGTAGTACGGGATGTACACCGGTTTCGGCTCAAACACTCTCTCAGGGTCCCTGGCCCAGAGTAGCGGGTCTTCTCCCGCCATCCAAGCCGGCAAGAAGTGTGACCAGTTCTTATGCTCCCCTGCGATATGTTTCCACATTTCAAACGAAAGAAACTTCTCGTTTATTCGCATCATGTTGGTGTTCTCTCAATCGAGGTAGGGGTCCACCCAAGGAACCCCATCTTCTGTGAAGTCTTGTAGGTGAGAACGCCTCACACTACCCCATGCAATCAATGCTTCATATAGTTTGAAATCTTGTTTTGGCTGACACTCCAGACAACGGAGTCCCCGCCGGTTAATACAATAGTTATTCCAATTACGGAGGGTTGCCTTGCGTACACAAGCGCAGTGAACGCACACAACCGTCACCATTTTCGTGTGTGTAGGACCTGTGGTGAAGGTTGCGAGCAGCTTCCAACGGAACTTCATATAGCAAAAGTAACTTCGCTGTCTTATCACGGCCAACTTTTTGGCGTTGATATGCGAGCTCCTCCGTTGCGAATTCAGTGGGGTCTACACAAGTAAACCAACAGTAATAATAAACGTTTATAATTCGTTTTCCACGGAAGTAAGGTTTCTCTGCTATTGGTTCCAACTTAGCTGCTGCCGCCCATTCTGAGAAAAACAACCCTTCCTCTGATATTTGTGTTTGTACATTTATTACGGTTTCTATGTGGTTTCTTCTTACAGAAAAAGTATTGTAAGTAGGGCTGTAAGCTGTCACGCAACTATGAAAGGCTGTAAGCCAAGATGAAGTATCAAAAGGACTGTCTTCAGTTTCTTCTACTTCGTCAAGCTCTTCGTCAAGATACTTTTCTGTATACTCTTTTGCCGCGGTCACATATTCCTTTAGCTTTACCCAGACCTCTTTCGGTAGTTCTGCAAGCACTTCTGCAGCTTTTGCTCCGAGTATCAGACCGGAAGTATAAATGATGGGGTCCTTCGTAAGAGTCTCTTCCCGCCAATACTCTTCAAAAATATTCAACAAATAAGTAGCACTAAGGGGCTCTTTCATATCTTCCATATCCTCAAGAATAAGTTCCAAGTACGCCAGTTGCATATTCATGCTGGTGGAAATATCCGTACCCTCTTCTACAAAAAGGTAAATAGAATTTAGAACCAACACCAACGGATGTTCTTCAACAGCAAGAACCTTGTCCAGGGTAGTTCCCATGATTTCTAGTAGTTTCTCTTTTTGCATCCTATCCTCTTTTTGTGCAGTGAAGCAGTTGTAACACCGTTTAGACTACTACTACCAATATGGCACAGTTTACGCATTTGATTTAGTTTGTCATCTGGTATTCTCCATTTACCAGACAAATACATACAAAGTCTTTTACGGAAGAGCTCCTTATCATCTTGGAATTCTTCAATTATTTTACAAGCATAAGGCACGTTTGCATAAGGAACCCCACCCCTAAATATCTGTTGACCAAACAAAAAAAGATAAACTATTTTAAAAGGCAGAAGATAGTTTATTATATTTCCTATTATTTTATCTGTAGCAGAAGTACAGTATTTCCCTCTTTTTCTTAGTAGTACCCTAAAAATATAAATAAGTTTACGCCGACTACTGACGATATTTTTCTGCCTAATAGGCTTTGAAATATCTGCTAGTGTTTCTTGTACACCCCTCGCTACTTGTTTTGGGTACCTCTTCTTTCTCGGAGTTCCCTTTGGGGCGTTCTTTGACTTCATAAACCCCTAAAAGCATAGGTATCAGCAACAAAACGGGCTTCACGCTGAAGCATACGAGTCTCCTCAGAATCAACAAGCTTCTGAACTAGCGGTCTTCCTTCCAATTTAATCTGCTCCTGGTATTTCTTTTTCCAGGAACGCAGTCGTTTCATATCTGCTTTTGATGAGGCTAGTCTTCTCATCCAGTCCTCTAGCAAACGTTCTACATTCATTCCGAGTGATTCAATCACTTTCAACGGTTCTTGAACCGTATCAATACCCGCCATGATACGAGACAAAATACACTGGCGGTCACCAACAACAGCATTCTTACATACGTTCGGTTTATCTTCATGAATAAGACAGCTTCCGTTACCGATATCTCCCTTGTAAGCACTGCACTTTCCTGAAGCTTCACGTGGCATATAAACTGGGCTTCCTTCCTTTACTTCTAGTAGCGGTAGATGCCTCTTTTGAAGAGCCTTTTCTACACGAACAGCTTCGTAGGGTTGAGGCAACATAACAAGAAAAATCTGGCAACAAGCACCGCACTTTTGACAATCGAAGGTGGTCATTCTTTTCCTAGTTTCTTTGAGAGATGAGTGATGAATGGTGAAAAAGACAAAAAAGAGATAACATAATATGTGCTTTATTACTCGGCTGCTTTTTGTAGTTTTGTCCAATCAATAACAGGCTTCAACACAAACTTGATAGCATCCTCTGGATTTAGAGTGATGGGTTCATTTCGTACGACCTTCCCACCGTGCGCATACCCCAATCTAGCCGCGTAATAATCGGGCCAAATAGGTAGTCCCTCGTAGGCTCGACCAACAAAGTAAATATCCTCTACCAATACCCGACACATCAAACGTCGTGCTGCAGTAGAAGCCTTCGCATAGGATGCTTTTTGCTCTGCTGTGGCTTTTTCAATACCACCCGCGGGTAGTTGGTACTTAGCCAACATACCGTTGTACTTATTAACATATATCTTATAGTACTTTGAATTCTTGATAGCGGGGAGACCTTTCCCTTTTTGGATAACACTACCAAAGCTCCAAAGAGCCCGTCGTATCTCCTCACAATAATCAAGCAGCTCCCCTCTCCTCTTTCTCTGAGCGACGAACTTGCCATCCTCATCTACGTGAAAACCAACCCCGCAGTATTGAATAAGATTTCCAGGTTTTTCTGAACGTTCGAATCGTATATTACCCAGTAGAGGAGCACCTATGTTTGCCCCCATACCAGGCACATCCCGCAACCACTCTGTCCAAATAGGTAGAGTGTTGAGACAAACCTCGAGCTGCTTCGTTTGCTGGTTTGCCAAACCCTCGTACATTCCTTGCTGCAACTCGAACTCCCTCTTCTCATCGTCATCAAATGGAGGGATGTACTGACTACCGTCGTCACGCTTGTAAGGCGTGATGCGCTTTCCAATCCTGTCCTTATTTGTCATGGTGTCCTGACGAATACGGAAGGTTGTCTTTATTTTACGAAGCACCAGCTCCTTCGTAGTAGGTGCTATCGGCGGCGGAGCCTTTGCTGCAGCTTTTTTCAACTCCTTCGGTAGCTTAGGATCTGAAATATTATGCGCCGCCATGTAGGCTTTTACGTCTACGGCTTTTGGCTTTTTCTTTGGTAGTTTTTTCGATTTTATCGATGCCATTTCTGATTCTTTCTTTGAGCTTGTTTTTTCCAAAACACTACGTTGAAACAATATTTTTCCCTGTTATTCAAAGTAGGTCTTGTTACTAACGTTGCCTTTGTTATTCAATAAAAGCGCATTTGTAACAAAAATGTTTCTTGTTATTCAATAGTTGGTGTTGTCTCTTAATTGTTCGATGCTACTCAGTTGCAGTGAAAGAAACAAACATCCCACTAGTTATCCAAATGGCGGATACGTTACCTATTTCTGTGGTGCTTATATAGAAACCAAGTGAGAGACAGTTTCCTTTTGTGTTATTCAATCGATGAATAGGTCTCTCTAAATACTTTGTTATTCAAACGACTACCTTGGAGCATTATCTCTATATGTTCTCCAATAGGTCCAAGTGACTCAATGCTCCTCTGTGTTATCCAAATGAGCTTAATGTTACAAACACAACCGATGTTTTCCAAACGTATACGAAGTTACGTATTCCGTGCGGTGTTATTCAATTTTACGAGGTGACTCTTTAAGTCGTCTTGCTTCCAGACAGTCCCTGAGAAACTTTCGGTACATCTGCTATTCAGAAGTGCTCAGCGAATCTTTTAGCCCTCTATGCTATACAGAGCGGCACATCGAAGCTTTCGTACTTGGTGTTTTCCAAATGATTCCATTGAAGCTTTAGTCGTCATGTTATTCAAATTCACTTAGTGAAACTTTCCGCTGCTGCGTTTTCCAAGCTATGACACTGAGCCCTTTCCATCAATGTGTTTTCCAAATCAAGTATCTGTAGTCCTCTTTTTTTCGAGAGAAACAAATCAAGCTACTGTTGTGCAATTGTTCTCATTGTTACTTACAATCCTCTCGTTTATCCAAACATCGTGGGTGAAGGACCATATTATTTGAATGCTTTACAGTCTTCCCACTTGAATCACATGTAATCGGTGCCTACGTTCATACGCAGTGGTACGTTTCTACTCCAAGTTATTCAATTGTATTCTATGACACAAACTCAATCGGTGTTATCCAATAGTACGTTGAGTTGCCCAACGGATGTATGCTTTTTAGACAACGACCATGGGACTTACAACTACGAAGCTTTTCAGTATCCCAAAATGAAACACACCAGACTCATGTTATCCAAAAGGACATGAAGGTTCAGTCCAAAAACATTTTTAGCTGTGGCGGTGGTTCAGGTACATTCAGTACTGCCTTATCCAAGGTCGCCATCAACTTTTTTGTATACCTTACCCAAATAGTTCTCTCCTTCTGTGTATACACAGCCTCGGATGTTCTCCCGAGATATTTGTTGATTACATTACGACCGTTTTGATAATCCAGTGGCCTAGCTGCAATAACAACATTCATGACGTCCAAATATTTAGTCCTCGGTACAACAGAGGAATTCGCCATATAAACAAGAACCTCTGGAGGAAGATAACGACGAGGGTCTGTTCCCTTATACTCCTCCTCCATGACTTTTAGCGCCTTGACTATATTCGATACCTTTCGAGACATACCCTTACCGAAGGTATTATTCACCCAGTCACCCCATGAGGATTCTGTCTCCTCCTCGTACAAACTCCAATTATCCTGAAGTCTAATTAGTTGTTCCGCCGCTTCATACCTCTTTTGAAATGAAGCAGCCCAAAGGTTTTTAACTCTAGTGACTACTGCATTAAGACTCATGCGGTTTCTTTCTAAAGGAGTCTCCATCTTTTCCTTTATCACCTGTTCGTTCTCTTTTCTCCCGCAGTGTAGAAACAAGCCCACGTGCAACAGAGATAGAGTTCAGGACGATGTTGATATCATCAAATACAAACACTTGTGATGGACTTGCCACCCATATATTTTCATCTTGGTACATTTTGTACTGACGGACAACGGTAATACCATCGACGTCGTAATAAATAACCAACCTATAATCAACACCGCCCTGCGCTGTCAAAGTACTGGTGATAGCTCCAGAGAACTCTCTTTGTTCTACAACCATATTCTCTTTCATTTGTCCTCATCTGCTTCGTCGCTAACAGTGTCGAATGTAGAGTCATAACACTTAAAGAGTCTTACTCCTCCTACATTTAGTAGATTTTTAAACGCTTTTGTATGGATTCTATCCAATACGTACCTTTTCATATCATCAAATTCCTTTGGGAGAATAAAAGTACGAATACTGCTTTCTCCGTCTGGCGCTCTACTTCCGATGGAGATGCCTATTCTAATCATCGCGGCATCTTTCTCACTGGCGATTTCCCTCCCAATACAAACACCGTCGTTGTTTATCAAAACCAATGTTACATTCGGTGAGACATGACTATTAGCGTCCATTCTTGGCCACCTCCTTTACAGGCATCTCCACCACATTTGAACTAGCACTATTTGCTTCCAATAGTTCTTTTGGAAGAGCCTGCTGAATCAATCCTTCTGCATCTTGCAGATACAAAGCGATGACGGAGCGTAGTGGTCCCATCACAACTTCCGCAACAAGGTCTCCAAGAAGAGACATGCTCTCTGTTCTAACTTCCTTGGACAGCCTCTGCGTGATGGCGGTGAGCTTCTCATCTCCTGGTACCGCTGCAAGCCCAATAGATAGAACACTACCCACCACAGCCTTCCCCAGGTCCGTTTGGAGAAACATGGCTATCTTGGCGCGCATACCAACATCATCGGGCGATAGGTGACGTTGTAGGAGTGCCACCAAAGGCTCCTGCGCAAGCTTAACAAACTGACGGCCGCCCGTTCTCCAGGCAGCGTCCTGCGCATCTTCCTTCACCGTTGTAAGAACTTTGTTCACAAAAGATTGTTCCGTTTTGTTTTCCATTTCTATTTCCTCTTTCTGAAACTGGGAATCATCGGTATTAAGATACAAACCATCCATAGCAAGCATTGTTCTAAATAGTTTATAATTTATTACTTCGATACTATTCTTATTACTTACATGCTCATACTTTTCTTTCTCCTCAGAAAGAATACCCATAATAAGGTTTTTTTCTATTAGCATCATAGAATTATGATGAGGCAGATTATAAAAATCTGCACTTTCATTTAGCTTAGTAACAAAGTTAATAAAACTATCTTGTTGGTCTATGTAATCACCAGTTTTTGTACCAAATATAACCATAGTAACTTGTGGACTAAGAGGGAGTTCTCTAACACATATTGCGTCGCGAAGAAAAAGGTACTGAGTAATGTCCGGTATACTTGGAAACAAACCGACACAATAAGTATTACTAGGCGAAAGACTGTTTAGATATAGTCTATTACTAAGAAAACTAAAAAGCATTGGGTGTGTTTTATGTATAGCATGTATATCGTTATCAAGAGTCAGCTTTTCAACACTGTATTTCTTTAGATAGTGGTTAATACAATCAATAACCCCAAAGAGACTTTTGTCCGACATACCGACCTCTTCAACTTTTTCTGTAACGGTCATTTGCAAAGCCTCCTCTGCTCCATGTTTTTCTACTCTTTCATCAAACTTCTGCTTGGTCTCAAGAGAAGCCTTTAGCTTCTTTTCCTTCTCCTCAAAAGCAATAATATTATTTTTTGCTTCGCGAACCTTTCTATTATAGGTACTAATCATACGTGCCGTATGTAGTTTCAGCTCTTGGTAAAGAGTATTCTTTTTGTACTTCAACAATGACCCAATTGGGTTGGTATCAAAATCACCTACATCAACTTCAGCTTTGGTAATATTCAAAATATTTGTAACGCCAGTAGACGACAACAGATTTTTGTCAAAAAAACCAGCTCTACTAAGTTCTGTTATTACAGATTGTCTGCTTTGTGCCTGAATCAAAAATCTAAAATAATATTTATTGGAAGTAAAGGAAACTATTCTGTCTGCTACAAGAATACCATGTGCAAAACGAATGAGATCGGACCATGCTTGTGGTTCTAGATTAAACTTTTCTTTTGCTTCTTCTTGATTTACCGCATCTACTTCAAATATGTACCACTTGTCATTTGAAGTAACCCAGCGTGTTGTTCTTTTTGTTTTCATTTTAGCCTTTGGAACCGGCCAAAGGCCGGTGAGAAGTCAGGTGTGGAGTCCTATTTCTGTCGGCTCCACAACCTGACAAAACTGCATCAGCTCTGGCCACTCTTCCTTGGCCAGTTCAAACATGGTGTTAGCTACCCACCGATACGAAATATGGCCTTGCGGCTTTGTGCGCAACTCTACAATGTAAAACAACTGCTCCAAATCCATAGAGAACAGTGAGCGGTGCAAGTACCCAAGAGGAACCATGTACTGCAATTCCTCCAAGGTGTAAGTCTCTTTCTTACCTGTGATTATATTCTGTTCTAGCGCACTGTATGACCTCTTTAGGCTCCACATAACATCGGCGTAATCATCCTCTAGGTGAGTACCTTGGATATCATCCGGTGTAAGAAACCCGTAGTAAGGATGAAGAAGTTCTGGAAACTGTTCGCAGCGGCGGTGACGCTGCAAATCTCGGTACGCCCCGTAGTCCATCTGAATCTGAAAATCCATTCGATACTGACGGAGAACATTAGGTACCGGTGCCTTGTCTCTGTTCTTTAGTATGTCCAAAAAGGTAGGCATATCCATGTTGTAGTAATCTTTGAGCCGTTGCTCGAGATTACGCATTACATCGAAGGATGAGTGTGCTCCTTTGCGTACACACCACAGGTCCTTTGGCATATCAAACCCAAGATTTCTAATCACTGCAAATGGATTCTTTGTGGGTCTCATATCGATACCAGAGACCAGCACTGGGTTGTACTCCCGCAACTGTTCTACCAACTCGATACCGATACGACGAAGCTCCGCTAGCGGATGGTTCAGCAGAGTCTTGCACATATATTTGATATCCCTACCGTTAGCAACAACACCCACATTGGTGCATGTACCCGCAGGCAACAAATAGCGGGTATTATCAAATACACGTGCTTTAAGAACACTCTCTTCCTTCGGTGTAAGAGTTTGTTCACCAAACATTTTCTTACGAACAATTGGAGTCAACTCTTTGGTGTAATGATGGTATGCCTCATACAGAAAGGCCGTTTCTTTTTTCAAATCAAAGGATGTATACACAGCTCTTGGATTCTTCACAAAGGACTCACCAGAGAACTCCTGGTAGCGGGTGCTCTTCTCTGAGTACCCAGCGCGCTGGAAGGACTCCAATACTTTACTGGCGATAATACTTACACCCTCAAAACAAACCGGGATGGAGCAGAGCTCCTCCACAGAAGAATGCCCGTAAGCATTCGTCCATTTATCTTGGAATTTGTCTGCCTCCTCTGGCGTCAACGTGGCGAGAATCTCCCTGATACTCAAAGGAGACCGAGAATACTTGGCCAATGCAGTTGCCTGCACTGCTGGGTGGAGAGGTTTGCCGTCGACGTCTCTGGGGATGATGATTTCCATTTCAGTACACAACTTTCTCTGTCTCTTCCTGAGACAGAACAACGAGTGGAAGTTTTGTTACGTGCAACTCTTTGTTTTCAATCAAAGAATTTTGTTTTTTTACCTTAGCAATACGGTGCCACCCGTCAATCAAAAAACGAGCTGGTTTACCCGTTGCTATACTTTGTATAATGCATTCAATAACCGGAACAGAAATATCAATTTTTTCTGAGTCCAGCGCATTTATATCAATGTGAATCCCAGTTGTTATTTTGTTTTTGTCGATGTTAACACAAGCAAACCAAGTAGAAATATCTGAGACTATAGCTCTTCTTGGTTTGTCTTTCAGTATCTCTTTAGCTTTTTTTATATCAAAATTACCAATGATTGATTGAAACACTTCGTCATTTAGTTTCCAGTCTGTAAATGGAGGCGGTCTCTTTGCCATCTACAATCTTATTACTTTGATATTTATCGCTTTGCACACTCATCTGCCATGTCACAGGTAACAGCCTGTGAAATACAATCCGGGTTCAACAAAAGACGGTGCTGCGTCTCAAGGTCTACACACATGTCGTAGCAGTTCTCTCGAACACCAGCTCTACACCCAAGTCGTTTAAGCTGTGTGCACGCTGCCTTACATTCCGTCGGTATATTTTCTGCTCTAGGCGGAGAGACTGTAAAACAACCAGCCAAAAGAGCAAACGAAAGAAGGAGGATGCTTCGACGTGAGTTCATACTTCTTGTCTATCACAAAGCTGTGATGGCTGTTAGGTCTTGTACGTGACTTGAGTTCAACCACTCTTGGCTCATCCAGAAATACCCGTCATTACCCCAGAATTTCCCCCATGAATTACGAACGAGAAACTTATCTCTGTCGTAACCGACAATAACCATCGCATGATTTCCAATAATGGAGTGACTAGGAGGAGGCATTGGCAACCCATGCTCCTTAATATTGTTAAAGGTTTCATCAAGTGCAGTCCCGAAAACAATGGGATACCCACTAGATAGAGCTTTTTTAACATTCAAGACGCGGTCGCGGTTGATGTCGTACCACTCTGCACAACGATACAAATAAGCATCGGAGTACACCGACACAGGTGGTTTCTCTGAAAGATGTTCCTGTACATCCTCCCAAACTTCTTCTGGGCAGCAACCTTTTAGCTGCAATTCCTCCAAAAAATTCTTGATACGACAACCCTCGTCTACAACATCAAACTCTTCATGCCCGAGCAAATGAAGTCTTGCATTGTAGTAAGAAAAATACCGGCTCAACTTCGGACTAGGACTACCGCGTTCTTTTCTTAGAGCTTCAAAAGCTGAAAGAGTTGCGTAACTTACACATGCGTTCACTTGTCCCTGATGTTCTATCTCATCAAAGAACTGAACAAGTGTGATTTGTGTGTCAGTTGTAGAAGTACTTCCGAAAAAAGAACTAATCGGAAGTGAACCCTCTCGTGTCCCATCTGGAATCCAGCCGTACATAAACTAGCTATACATGAAGTCCGTGCGGGATGCTTGCGGGAAGTTTACCAAGCATACTTCCAACCTGTTGTCGGGCACTAGCACCAGCAAAACGTGCCTTCATATCATTCAAACTAGGAACACCAGGCAGTGGTGGTTTTGGTGTTGCTTTTATAGCTTGTCTTTGTGCCAGATTCTCTCTCGCCTGCTGTGCAAAAGAAGCAGCACCCATTTGTGCTCTCGGCGGAGTAGAAAGATTAGCCCCAGTAGTAGAGGGAACCGCTTGTCGTTTTGCAGCCAAATGTAGCTCGTTTCTTGCTGCATCAACTGCGGGTGCCGTCGGTATACCTTTGACGGGCGTCATGGCTACTTCCGCAAGTGAAGAAGTCGGCTTAGCCCCCTGAAAAGCTTTTGGCATATCAACAGCATGAATTTCCTTTTCACCAGAAAAACTTCTATTGATTGCTGGAAGAGTTGTCTGTCTTGCCTCCTGTATCGGTACAGGTTTGGCCATAGCAACAGTGCCATTGTCACGAACGTGGATACCTTCTCTACCCAGTTCAGTCTGTGCCTGTCGTTCTCTTGCTTTTCTAATTGCGTCTAGTTGTTCTTGAGTTTTAGGCCCCTCTCTGAACATCATCTCACGGGCAATAGTTTCCGTTGATTTTGCTGGTGGGGCTGGTGGAGCATTTGTATCCACCCACATCGGCGGAGCAAAATCAGCAAGCTTGTAGAACTTCGCTATTCGTCGCAAAGCTTCTACTTCACTAGCTTCTTTTGTTTCTTTATTTGGTCCGCGAGCTACCCAACGACCCTTATCCTCCATTTCTTGGAGGTTCTGTTTTTGTGTACCGACGGTGAGATTGGATGGAGCAATATTCTTTGGGTTGTCATCTCCATGAATAGCAACCTTACCCTTCGGTACATCCTGCCCCTTATTCAACTTCAAAGAAACATGGCTGGCTAGAACAATATCTTTTCCGTCACGCATCTTCGGGTAGCCGTCTGAGTTGACACTACCTTTCCAAACCCATTTACCGTCCTTCTTTTCAACCTTTTCTTCAAAGGCTTCTCGAAGGGTCTTATAGGGTTCCGCAACCTTCACTTCTCTCAGTTGGTACAAACGCTCTATTTCGTTCTGAAACCGAACAAGGTCGCTGGCTTTGTCCATAATCTCAGCGGCTTTGGTAAACGAAACAAGCCACGCGTTTGCTGCCTCTCGACTGATAGCGCCCATCACCGTACTCCTGTGTAATTCGAAACGATGCCGTAGGGGACTTCGTTGTAGTTGGAGGGGCCTTGAATAGTCATCCCACCACCTTGGTTGAACTTGATGGGTTGGAAGGAACCGGAGCTCTGCATGCCGTACATAGAGGCGCCCTCTGGAACGAAACGGTGGTCCATTCCGCCCATAGAGCCGATATTTCCAGCACCTCCGACAAAAGTCATTCCAATCTTTTGGAGCTCATCGCGAAAGGCACGAAGTACTTGCGAATTCATTTGTCTCTCATGAGTTTGGAGGTTTCGTTCAAATACGTTGTTACCGCTTCTTGTTTCTTATCACTAGCAAGTACTTCATCTGTTTTTGTTTCTAGTGATTTTTGCGTTTCTTTTACTTTTTCAGTGTTGTTCTTACGAGCTTCTTCTTCATATTTCTTTTCCGCGAGCTCTAGTTTCTTCTCCAATTCCAGACGTTTCTTGTCTTCCTCTTCTACGTTTGAAAGTTTTGTTGGTGTATTGCTTTCAAACTTCTTGCTGAAGACAACGTAAAGGGCACCCGCAAGGGTACCCAAGAATGCTCCGAGAAGAACTACGAACTCGTTCGACATACCCACATTATGCAGCGGGTGGTGGATTAACAGGAGGTTCTAGTGCAGATGATGGTGCTTTTGGTGTTTCTACCGCCGGTACATCCTCTGAAGGAACAGCGGGTGGCGGTGGAACGATGACCTTGGTACCACTCAACTTCACCTCTTCAACCACCTTGACCGCGACCTCTTCACCCTGAACTTTCAACCGACCAACAAAGGCTTGAAGCATACCCTTGGCAGCAGCGTAGAAGTAGGAGCAGAACGAACCCATAAACACACCGAAGGTGAGTTTGGAGAACCCGTTCGACATGGTGAAGGAGGGATAGTCTTCAGTGGGCAAAAGAAAAACAGTAACGGCACCAAGAATTACCGCAACGTTAGGGAGAACCACCTTCTCCCATACGTTCCTCGCGGTATTCAGAGGTGCACTCTTCGATAGGTTGGGGCGTATCTTCTCCGCGACCGTACGAATAGCCGAAGAGACAACCCACAGGAAAACAGCAAACAACAGGACTGGGACGCTCGATAGAAGTGCTTCCATATCGAGAGTCTACTCTTATTTCACGGATTACGCAGCGGGGGCAACATGATGCCCCAAACGAAAACATTCAAATCCAAATTTATATTAGCTGGGGTACCACCTGTTCGTTCTGTAGTTACTCTTAGTATCAAGTCTGTGGACCTAGCCACGTAAGCTCTAAGAAAACTACTTGCCGTCCATGTAGTATCAGATGTCCACAATGAAAATTTTGTGTTAGGAGAAAGATTTGCGACATCGGCACCAGGTCCAATTATCGCGTTATCTGTTCCCGTTGTTAGATTTGTTGTTATATCAAAAGTAATATTATCAAAAAGGTCCTCTCCTAGAGACCCGTAGTTTGGAGTACCAACAAGACTTCGTTCTACATCCAATTTAAGCATGACGTCTATTTCATACCGTCTTGGTTTATTAACAGAGGTCGTTATATCAGTAAGAAACTGAATCGCAGCTCCTTCGAAGATCAAAGGTCCGTTTGCAAAAGAAGAGGCATCTCTATCAATTGGAGCGCTTGCTGCAAACGTGTGAAGTGTTGTGTCGTGACTAGTTAGAACGCTTGTGCATGGTGTTGAAGTAGAAACAGGGAAACACATAGAAAAAGAACAGCCTATATTTGTAAAATGTGTAGGACTGCCAGCTGGAGACTGAACTGCTCCAACAATTCGTGGATCGTGTGAATCACCCTGGCTGTGGTAAACGGTTTTTGGAGGGAACATGTCTAATTCTTTCAAGGGATGGCGGAGACAGACTCGTGGGAGATAATCAGGTATTTGGGTGTATTACTAAACCCCCAAAAGAGCACTGTGCACTTGAAGATGTGTATCTCATCAGAAACACCTGGTGGCGGAAGAATATAAGTTCCACTCAGTCCATCTTCCACTAGAAGTGTTAGTACGTTTGAGTCCTCATCCTCCGGGGCAGCAGCACCGAAATTAATATATTGTGCAGCAGCGTAGGCGTAAGAGCCGGGTCTCCTTCTAAAGTATAGATGAAACTCCGACCCTTTTTTGAGGTTAGTAAACTGGAGGTTAATGTTTCCAGTAGTATTAATATCTATCATGTGGTTTGGAAGAACACTTGCGTCAAGTACTTCTGTACTAGTGTCCGTTATGTCGTGGTAAAACGTGTATTGGGAGAAACCCTTAGATGCTACGACATGGGAACATAGTACATCTCCGTTACCAGCCAGGTAGTACGGAAATGAATAAGAACCCTGCCCTGTTGTTCCGTTAAGTGTGTAACCACCCCACACGAGTGCCTTCGTTGTAGAGTCTTTTGTTGCTGCACCGAAGTAAGCGTTAGCGGCACCGTTGTACCCAGAATCGAGTGCATCGATAAAAGCACTTGCATGGTTCTTGGGTGGTTGAAGAACCATGAAGTTTCGTAGCTTGATGTCGTTTGTGGCATCGAGTGCCCACTCACGGAACTGTGTTGCTCCGTCACCGACCATGTAATAGGGACGAATCCAACGAAGAACTTTGCAAGCACCAGTAAAATCCGCAGGCGACCCACCATCAAGCGCCCTACATTTCACCGTCGTACTAGAAACAACCTCAGTAATGATGTAAGTCCTAACAGAACTATCAGAGTTTCTCTGAATAAGAAGCATATCGGTACCCTCTGCGATACCTGACTTAATGTTTGGGCTCAAACCAGAGGTGAAATAGGAAGTTGTTGCTCCTAGAACAACTTGTATGTCATCCCCTGAAACAGAGAGTGTACAAGCAGTATTTCCATCAATACGTGTGTAAAGGCCGGCTGCGGCAGAGTCATGAATATTAACAGCTCCAGCAAAGAACGAAGCGAAACCTGGAGCAAGACCACCAGCTCCAGACATTTCAGCAGCAGTAGCTCCTGATTTCTTTTGACCAAGATACAAAAATCCAATGTTTGTATTTAGTGCATCAGAAACAGACATACCTGACTGCACATAATTACTTTCAAGAGATGCGTCTGTAACTGCTTTCCATATAGCCGCAAACCCATCAGTGTACAAATCTGCGTAACTCATACCATCCGTGGAATGAAGGCCACACATACCAGGACCAGTTAGAAGAAACCAAGCACCGCTACCAGCCGTATCAAGAGCTGTTGGATAAACACCACCCAGCACATCTGTTCGTGGAACTTCTGCTATATAAACAGGGTCTCTTGAATAAAGTCCGTACAACCCACGGTGTACAAGAGAGTAGATAGAAGTACTACCCTCCCAAGGGGTAGTATCCCACTCATAGTTGTTACCCTGAAGAAGACGGAAAAGATTTTCTACCTTCGCCGACACTTCTTCTGCACCACGCACCTTGATACTCGTAAAGGCATCTCGAGGAAGAGAAGCAAGTCTACCCGCCACACCGTAGTAAACACGGTATGCGACACCCGTTGGTATGGCAGGTGAAACAGTTGCGGTAAAAGAACCAGAAGCCCAAACATCTGAAGGTCCAGGACCAGTCAGTGTAGTAATTCGAACCTTACTACCGCTGACAATAATTTCTTCATCATCGTCGTTAACGATGGAAAAAAGTCTGTCGATAGAGGCAGCGTCCGTAGACCAACCCTCAATATAAGTACCTGCGGAGAAATTCAAAGAAGAGACAGGAGCACCAGGAGCAGCAGCATCTGCTCTCTGCGGAATAGCAATTTTTCTGTTGAGAATGTTGTCGATGTAATCTGTGTTCTGAGCAAGTGCTGCGAGTCCTCGGTTGAAGTTACCCGCGTTTGCATCATCTCCGAAACCAACGAAGTAGGTTCCCTCATTGGGTCCTCCAAGCCTCTTGGAGTTAGCATCGGCAATAATCAAAGCAGCAAAACCGTCATCACCGTTCGAAGCGGGATCGTTAATCCAGTCATGGTCCGCTGGCAGCGTTCCACCGTAGTAATCTGCGGGGAATACAGCACTCAAACGATGGAAGTCTTTTGCGCTTGTGGTCACGGTTTTTCCTCAGAAAACAAGAGTCCAGTCAACTTCGAATTGTAGTTTGTTTGTTTTAGAAATTGTTTCAAAGGTGTCATATGCAATTCCTTGATTAAAAGCCGTGTGTGTCCACAAAGTGTTTGCGCTGTGAAGGAACAACATGACCTCTGACAGAGGAACAACAAGGTAAGGACCATAGCTAACATCGGTCTCTGTAATAATTGCCTTAAAGGTTGTTCTTGTTGGTGTCGGATGTGTTGGTGCTTGAACTTGCACAAGCCAAGTATCTGTACCTGTATTCCCAGGGTAGGTAGATGTACCACCAGTAATACGTACTGGACGTTCAAGTGTTTCAACTGTGGAATCGATATCCGTTTGGTTATTTGTTCCAGGGTAAGAACCGCTGACTGTTCCCAACGGAAGGGCGTTTGCTACACCGAGAGCAATTTGTCTGGTACCGCCGATACCGAAACCCATGTATCTGACTGCGTTAACATTTTCTTCGGTCAACGGTGAGTAGCTGGAATACCCCATTCTAGTGGCATGCCAAATTCTTCCCGTATCAAGCCAAATGTTATGACCCTCACGTGTTCCAACCTTCTTACCCCTATCATTACGAATAGTGATGATGAGGTTGTTCTTCACTCCATCCAGAATGTTCTGTTTTACTTTTTTACTTCTTGCGTGGGAGGGCTTCATCCTGGGTTCCTCAGAGAAGAGATACTAACACCGAAGGTCATGGTCAGTCTGCCTGTTACATGGACTTCTTCACAGAGTACGTACCCGCTGTCAACGGAGTAATACCGTCGAGCACCCAGTTACTGCCCTTGATAAGTTGAACAAGGATTCTGTGAATGATTGGTTTTCTGTTTAGAAGATTTACGTAGGGCTCTAGAACGGCTTGAATTATGTCACCGTTCACAAGTGTAGGCACAACAGCAGGTTCAAACGTAAGTTTTTGGTAATGCGCATTTGTTGAGAGCATCGTGAACGGGAAAGTCTCGAGCAGAACATCGTTGATGTAGATAGAAAGCGCGTAGTCAAGGTACCCGTCCAGAACAGAACCGTAGTACTCAAGAACAATAAAAGAAGCATCTCCTCCGCCGCCACCCACGGTGAATTTCTCATCAGCAACAACAGTAGTCGCACCAGAATGTATGTAGTGTCCCTTCTCAGGGCATTCGATAACCCAACTTTCGTGGAAGTGCGCAAGTGTTGTTATGACTTGGATATCTCCCAACAAAAGAAGTGAATCCATATCTGGTGTCCATGGGTCTGGAAGTGTAACCCCACCGACAACGTAACTAGCGGTCCCAACGATGTTGTGTCTGGCTTCCATCTCGTTTCGGTCCAAACCAAACAAGGTGAACTGCCAGTCTGGGTAGACTGGTGGTGCTCCGTCTGGTCCAACATCCCCATAGGGACCTCGAGTATTGAGAACGGTACCCCACGCACCGTAACTAGCACTGTCTGGAACATAGATGTATTCAGAAGTTAGTTGCGCTGCATTTGGGTTTGTCAAAGCAGGTGTTCTGTAGGTAGCTGGTGTTGGTCGCAACCAGAACTCCACGACATCCCCCGCAACCACATCGTATGGACCTGTAAGCGAGGCATTTGTTGTCGGGTCTACAAGAGTGAGACTGACATTATCAACAGGGTCACCGTTAACTCTGAACTCCAAAATGTAGTCAGGGTCTGAGAAACCAGGACCACCCGCTATATCCAACGAAATGTTGTTAAAGGTGCCCGCATGTTGAACGTTGTAGGGGTCACCGATACGAAGACCTTCTTCTGGAATGTTGTAAATAGAAGTCTCAGCATCCACAGATTTGTTTACCGCTGCTGGTGCGTCCAAAGCGACACCAGGTCTCGGTTGGTCGAACATCGTGGCTTGACCATAAGAGTTGACCGTTACTGCACCGTCGTAGGGTGTGAGTGTTGCGGTTGCAGTTCTCGAGTCATCAAGAGAAATCTCTTCTTGAGCTTGGTCAAGAACAACCAAGAAGTACGGGTACGTGTACTTCGGTTTCATCCGTAGGATGAATTCACGACAGAAAAGAAGGCTTGGTAGGTTGAAAGCGAGAGCATCTACACGAACAAGGAAACGGTGAAACTTACTTACCTCGTTCATAAGACCCTGACTCTGATAACCCTTCCACCAATCAGGTTGTTTCACGTAGTCGATGACATCAGCTCCTTTCACCATAGGAGCAAACTGTGCAACAACATCGCCGACAGCATAAGGAAGACCAGTATCTGGATTTACTTCCATCTCAAGATGATTGTTGTACGTGTAAGAACGAACAATCTGTTGAGCGGTCAAATCGCGTACAAGAATTCTTCCTTGAGAATTAGAGTAGTATGTTTTTATTTCAATAATAGTCCCAGCTTCTTCCGCAAACGGAAGTCCAAGAAGTATCTGTAGACCAACACGCATATTACGAAGGGTTGCTCCATTAAAATAGGAGTACCAAAGACCTCGAACAGCGGACAAGTAATCTACATGAGAAATCTGGCTATGCTTATCAAGCGAGAAATCAACAGCCAAACCGAAATTGTTTTCGATAGTTTGGCTATTATCCAGATAGGTATATTCCGCCCACAAGAGTTCTGGTGGTTCCTGGTACTCCCAAACGTCTGGGTCTGGAGAGGTACCTGTCACAAATCGTATGCAGTGGAATCCACGATATTCTTCCAAGAAGAAGTCAATGTTTCTCCGCAGGGTTTGTGTATCATCTTCAATAACAATTTTTTCTTGTAGATATGGAATATCTACAATAAGTGGACTTGAAGGTATTCTTGTTCTTCTTGTTACATAACGAAGAAATACCCTATAGTCGCGCAGGTTAAGTGCCACCAAGTACAGTGGTGAAAAATCCACCAAAATAAAATTTGGTGAAGTAGCGGAAGCACCTAGAACTTTACAAGCAACGAGAGTCTCTTCTTCGGTGTTCTGGTTAATTACTTCATACGTTGCAATATCACCAGGCATCACCATAGCGGAGTAGAAATCTGTTCGGACCGACACAGTGAAACCTGGTATGGACCAAGAGATAGTGTTACCTGCAGGTAGTGGGTCTACCAAGACAATACGTTGGTACCTCCATTCATCTGTTGCGTTATCTATAACTCTTGCAATTCTGTATCCGACACCATCAACGAGGAGCATAGCGTTAGTGGGTAGGTCGAGTTCAACAAGAGAACGGTCTACTTGAACTGTATTAGTGTCGATGATGACACCGGAACCGCTCAACCAACTATTTTTATCACCAACATTAAAGAACGTGTTTTGTAGTGTTGTTCTACTAGAGATTTCAAAAGGAAACCCCGCCTCCAAACGAATACTTGCGTAAGTATTACCAGGAATATAACGACAGTAAAACTGAGGAATAGTAGCGAGAACATCGTTAATTGTATCAACAATTTGAGCAGGCGTCTGTGTACCAGTGAACTTAATAACAACATCTTCCTCCAAAAAGTCAGAAGAAATAACAAGACGTTTACTGGCTACATTGTAGGAAGTAACTGGATCGAGTACTCCGCTATCAAGGCCAGACAAGATAACAACGGAGGTTGTTGCTTCCGGTACAAGCTCAGGAAGTCTAAGTTGGTAGTTCACCCATTTGCGCTGAAGATGACGTTGTATGTCGCGCAGACTTTTTGAATACTCAATTTGCCAAAGGTTTAGTAGTTCTGCCGCTAGTATCTGCGCGATACCACTCCAGAAAGTTTCAACCCATTCTTTATTTTCTTCAATTCTCCAAAAATCAGAAATAAAGTTCCAAATAAAGTTAACATCCGGGATGACATTGCGGGGAACTGGGGAGACAAGAACGTTAGTAATAACTGAGCTTCTTGTAGAGGACAAAGAACCGTTATTAACGATGAGGTCGAACCAGAAGATACCTGGGATATCTGGGTAAAAAGTGGCTTTTTCTTCGTTTCTGCCAGAGATACTGTTCTGTCTGATGTAGAGACAGGGAGCGTTGGAAATATTGTCTGGTAGTTCATATCCGTCGATGACGATGTAGAAGCCATTTCCATCCGTACCACTGGTGACAACGTCGTATGCTTGTTGATTCACAACAAGAACATCCCCAGCTACAACAGGGAGCGTGTTGTGCATCTCACCAAGTTCATCAGAGTAAAACTTATTTGTGAACTGTGCTGGGGGTGGATGAACTACGAATGGAATAGTATTTCCGTCGGCGGCCTTCGTCATAAATTCAGAACCATCTGGAGCGTTTATAAGTCTCCAATGGTAAGTAATTGGTAGACCTCGAGGGTCAAAACTTTGTGAACCATCAAGCTGAACGATGTGACATGTCTGAACAGCCTGGTCATTACCAGCGTTTGCAATAGGTGGAACAGCTTGAAGGTAAACGCTACTAGACAAGCAAATACTATCGAAAGAAGTTCTACTTGAATCAACCGAAACAAGACCTCTCGCAGAGAAGGTTACTTGGTTCGAAGGTGTAACAGGTGCATCAGCGGATTGATAAATTGGAAGAATAAAAGCTAGCTGATGACCTGTTGAAATAAGCTCAGAAGTTGGTGTGATGAACAGATATTGTGTATTTTCATCATAATTAACAACAAGGCGGAACGTTATGGAAACACCCTCTTGTATGTACTGTGCGCTGTCGGGAAGAGTTTGGATAGGAGCATCAATAACTAGGTTTTCAAACCCGTCATAGTGCCAAGCACCGCAAAACCCTATACCCGCCAGAGAGAAGAAAAGACCAGTAGTGAAAGAAGAAGGAGAAGAAATACCAGCTAGTGTATGAACCGTTGATGGTGCTGAGAAATTATCTGGAAGAAAGTCAAATGTACATGTCCATTCAAACGTACAAGAAGAAGGGACTGTTACAGTAAAACCTACTGCAACACCGTCACTGTTATCGTAACCACTTTCAAGCACAAGTTGTGATGTCTGGTATGCGTTCGCAACATTGCCCAGAAGAATTACATCCAAATAAGACAAGACATTTTCAATAGGCCCGCAAGGACCAACACAAAAAACATCAAAATCAGCGGTGACGGGTAGTGGCCCTCCGATTTCATAGTCTTCACCCGCTCCGTAAGGTGTTGTACCGAACGGCCCGACTCCAAATCCTGATGGTACGCAGTTGGTCATCGCTTCGCGAGAAGCGTAACATCAACGTGCAGAACTTCCTAGTTTTTACTCAGGAAGGCTTTTCTGAAACTGCAATAGGTACAGCGTTCAGAATAGCCTCAAAATAAGGTAGGAGCTTCCGTGCGTATATCGGGTTCAAAGCAACGGAAGGTTTTTCAACACACTCTCGAAGTATCTCGTAGTCATCTTTGGGAACTTCCCAATAATGACCTATTTTTGTATTTTTTAGCTTCTCAACTAGAGCGTCCGAGTGACGGAGAGTTACGAGATCTTTACCCCACCGTACATCGCTCATGAACAAACCAGAAGTTTCCGTTACCACATGTACAAAGGAGTCTGTCTCTGGGTTATTCGAAAGATTGATGGTGTTTGGAACACAAATTCGGTAGACGTTGAACATGTTTGTTTGCCTTTCAACGAAAAATAACACTCAACGATTTAAACTCAAGTAAAAAATAAAAGAGCGTCCATCTGAGCGTCAATTTCACTTATTTTTAGCTTTAGAGCATCAATTCTTTCATCCAAATTCTTTTTCTGTTCTTTGTGTATGTCTATTTGTAGCTGAAGCTCCTGCTTCTTCTCACGAAGTTTTACCTTGAGAGTATCGTCATTCGATAGTTTTTTTGAACGAAGCTCCTCTACTTCGGCTTGTAGTACTGCTACTTGTTCTTCTAGCTCTGCTTTGGTCGCCATAACAGAACTAATAGCACAGAGCACGTTTAGTATCCCACCCATAGTGAAACAACCGATAATAAAGTGTCATATATTTTATACCTCGTACTTCCGCCCATTCTGCCACCGTGCGCGTCACTCCGTCGTACGTGATCAATCTGTTAGCTCGTGTGTTTCTACTTTGTGTTACCCGCGTAGCCCATCGGCAGTTGCCTGGTTCGTAGTCTCCGTCGTTATCGATTCGGTCGAGACTTTCTTTCGACTGCTTCGGTCCCATATCTTCCAGAAAGTTTGTAAAAGAAGTAGCCCAACGTCTACACACCTTGATGCCACGTCCTGCCCAGTACTTTTCGTACTTGCAACGTTTGATCATACTTTTCCAAACACGGTATTCCGGTGTACCAGCCTTTCCGTGCGTGCATATTGCTTTACGTACTCGCTCGTCGCGAAGACATCCACAAGATTTTGTGTAACCTGCACGCAAGTTAGTAGCATGAATCAGACGAATAGCTCCGCATACACACATGCATTCCCAAATAGCTCTATGCCCCCTCATCTCCGCAAACTTGACAACTGTCAAACGCCCAAAAACCTTTCCCTGCAATTCTTGAATTTTTGGCATGACAGAGTACATAGCATGCTGTACGCCGCTGGTGCACCAAACTTCTACTGGTAGAAATTTGGCGCCTTTGCCTTCGTCGCTAGCTGTGTGCTCTGGTAGTGAATGTCCGCAGTATGAATGAATAGACTGCCACCAGTAACAGTAGGAAGTACTGTCAGTTTCAACAACCCAAGAATCAGACCATCCACCTCAATAGCGTTGCCATTGAGCGCACCGCTGGAGGACAGAGCAACCTCGGTGACAAAATGCTGATACCGCGGGGTAGTCGCCAAATTTACTGTCGAGTGTGTGATTGATACCTGACTACTCGTCGGAAACACCCCCTGGTTATGCCCCTTCTGGTAGGAGTAATCGAAGGTGAACGTAAGTGTGCCGGCTGCGATGTTTGTTCCAGTGTGCGACCAATGCACGTGGAAGAAGATGTCTGTGCCCGGAACGTAGTCATGCGGAATATGGTAGTTGACGTCTGCTACATCGTTCACCGCAAATGCGTAATCAAACAAGGCCCCGCGATACGCGGTGCGTGTGGGGGCGCCCGTACCACTCGCCTTTGGAACAATGTTTCCTATCAAGTCCTTCCACCCAAATGTGGGTGTCGTAGTATCAACTTTGATACCCATTCCAGAATCCTTGGAAAATACAAGACCTGTAGAGGCAATCTGTACAATGTCGGCAGAAGCTCCACCAGGACGGTAATTGAACGATTCAGCAGATTTATGACGTGGCACGGTACACCTCAAAGAAGTTCAGGTGAAAAAGGTGCACCAGCTACCTATATGCAGTATTTGCGCGTAACAACTTCTCTACAGAAGCGTAGAAATCAGGCAGAAGACGCACACAACAAGTGTGCTCTTCTTTGAGAAGAACTGTCAATTTTGCCATTTTTTTTAATCAAGCTTTAGCAACTTCTACCAACGTTACTTTGGCAGAACAACGAAGTGCTGTTGCATCAGCAGTTTTCAAGAAATTTACACGAAGGTTTGTTCCAGAACCAGCCAATGAAATAACCCAATCTGCTGGTGTACTAGCAGTGGCATCTTGTGTACCTGCATCAATTACAGTTACCGTTCCGCTTGTGTTTTTAACAAGTGCGTCTCTCAATGTAATTGCACCCACAAGAGTAAAACTTGCAGAAGTGGCAACAAACTCAACACGAACCAAATAGATACGATTACTTCGTGTAATTATTTCTTGATCTGCAGTGGGACCAGCTTTCAAATCTACGTTTGTAGAAGCTGTAGCGGTTGTTACCCCCGACACTTGCACAACGCTGTTCTGTGGAATACCTGGAGCATTCCCAGAAGCATGAGCAAACTCAGCGTAACTGGATGCATAAGCATAATAACCAAGCGCTATAGCCGAGACGTTCGCTGCAGTACACAGAATACCAGCCGAAAACGCACTGTTACCGCTTGACGTATTTTGGTTACCGACTGCTACGGCACCGAAAACGGAAGCCACGTTGCTGTAGCCGATGGTGCAAGTGTAGTCGGCGCTGGCGATGTTACTTCCGCCGATGGCTATAGCGACCGACCCGGACACGCTATTGGTGACGCCAATAGCCGTGGAGTAATCGTTTGTAATAGTATTACTTACCCCGACAGCAAAAGAATCATTTGCATTTATTGTGTTTGAGCGACCGAACCAGATACCGCCGTGACCTGTGCTACCCGTACCAATCTGCCCGCGCTGCGTAGTACCTCGATAGAAAGTTAGATAACCGGCACGAGACGTACCATTACCAGAACTTACTCGTGTTTCACCACCGATAGAGGTAGTACCAGTACAATCTTGTCCTTTTAGGTGTACCAAATGACCAGTAGCACTGTTTGCTGTTTTATCATACGAAGAGTAAGTAACACTTGAGGCGGCAGAGTCAGACATAATGCTGACTGCAGCCGTCGCAATAACAATATTTACATAAGATGTATTATTGGTTACTGCAAAAGCAGTGCTATCCGCTATTTTGGCAGAAATACTCCCAGTAAAAGCACCAAGATACGTAGCAGTATCCGTAGCACTCAGAAGCGAGAAAACTGCTCCCATCCCATCAGAGTCCCCGCCATAAATAGCAGAGCCATCATTACCAACGAGGACCAGTCCTGTAGAATCTACTTTTACTTTTTCACCCGCATCATTATAAAACGATATCTTTTCACCTGTTTTAGCTTTAAGAGTAACACCTCCACGAGAGATATTACCGAGAACCAAATAACCGCTTGCATCAATCTCCGCTACAACATAATTCGTTGCAACATTTTTGTATGCAATAAGACTAGTAGCCTCTGTTGCACAAATTTGTGCTGTACCACTTGTTGCGGGATTTCCGCCAAGAGAAATACCAGATACTGCAGGTGTGGCTGTCCATGTACCTGGTTGTCCTCGAGTGATACCTGCAAGAACAGAGTTAGCTGTTTGTACAAGACCGCCGCCATAAAAAACAGGTGTAACAGAAAGATTTGACTGTGTTACAGAAACAGAAGAAGTAGAATCTCCAACAATTGTGCAAGCAAAATTACCGCGTATTGTTTCAGAGGCAATATCCGTTCCCTCTGAAATAACAAGTACTGCATTTGCGCCGTCTAGTTCAAAAACTTCATACCCGCCGTCAACAACATTACAGGCGTTTTTCATCCTAATGATATCGGATGAGTTACCTGTAATAAACAAAGGTGCAGTTGTAGTAGAGAACCTACAATTAACAAAGGTAACATCCATTTGAGAGTAATAATCCTTACCAAATACACCACTATTTGAAACACTTGCGAATTGTAGTTGGTGAAATTCACATGGGTCCAAAATAGTAGTTCCCACAGGAATATTTATTGTTGGCCTGTCACTAATCTGTCTTCCAAGGAATCGAATTTTTCTGTACAAATAAATATCTATCCCCGGAAGCGTCATGTCAGTCATGACATGAACATCCAACGGGAAGTGACCGTTCTCACCTGTTGCCAGATTTATGTCAGAGAACAAATCAGCTTCTGTTCTATAATTCAGATGGGTATCTGCATTTCCACTATGAAACGTAACGAATGACCTGTGTGGAAGAGTTGTGTACCTTTCTTGGTGCGTTGGCGTTGAGCAACCATTTGGTGCTGAAAAAACAGCATCAGGTGACTTCCAGTAAACAGTAAATACACCGTCGCAAATAGCGTTTGGAGAGAACTTGCAGTGGTCATACAGATAAAGAGTTAGGTTCTTACCTGTATCCAAAACAATTGTATTAGAAGCTCCTACTAGTATGGTCGCATTACCACGCAAGTACATAACTAGATCGTCATCTGCCGAGAACATGGGTGTAGAACCATGTGTCTGCGTCAAAGTAGTATCAGTAACAGTAATAGTTGCTCCACCATTAACAAGTATTTGTCCGCCATTGGCGACTAGAGTTCCACCACCAGAAATTGCGGCGGGTGTATTAAGAGTCGCAGCAGCGGTAATAGTTAGTACTACAGTCTCAGGAACATGAATTGTTGTATCTGTTAGGTCAAAAGAGCCAGCAGGAAAGTTACCTGTATCGTGAAAAATAATAATGGCAGGACCTGGAATAGCAGCCCTATCCGTCATCAACGTTGTAAAATTGGAATAAACAGGACCAGAAGGAACTGCTCCGGAATCATAAATAAAGACGTTTCCTGCGCCTGAAGCAGCGGCTACTCCACCCCAAAGAGTAGAAACAGTAAGATTCGTCTCTGCTACAAAGCCTGTAGTACCTGAACCACCAGAAGAAACGAGTACCACAGGTACTTCTACGTATTGACCAACATGGTGAGTCGTAGAACCAGTAACTTGCCAAATCTGGTAGTCCGCAGAGTCTCCGCCGTAAATAGCTATTTTTTCAGAAGTACCAAGAATCTTCAGAAGAAACGTTACATCTTCTGCATTTGCTGTAGTTAGGTCGATGTGAAGAGCTGTTGAAGAGATTTGTGTGGCGTTGTTCCATCGAATATGTCCATCCGATGGGTCTCCACCAACAGTTGTTTCCGCTGCATAAGCCCAAAGATTTGAAGAAGAACCGTTAGCACCAGGAGGACCAGCAGGACCAGGAGTACCAGCTCCGTTTTGAGCCATCAACTCATCGGTACCGAGAACATGTCCACCATCTGGGTCTACCCAAAAAATAGACCAAACAACCTTTGCGTATGTTCCGCGACGAATTGAAACAAAGGTACCGTCAATAAAACGTGCACCCGTCGCAAAGTAAGGATGTCTTATCCAAGCCCCAGAACTAGCAACCCAGATACCTACTTCCGTAGCATCTGTTTGCCCTGCCAGAAGAACAGGGTTATCTTCTTGAACGGTGTAACCATCAATCGTGAGAAGTCCTCCAACAGAAACATCAACATTTGTCTCTGAAACAACTTCAACTGGAAATGGCTTAGAAGAAGTACCACCTAGAGCAAACTGCTCAATAGTAGTAGACATAAAATATGCAATAGATTCAGCCCAACCATCTACGTTCCCATCCCAATTATTTTCAGTTCCTGTTGTCTCACCGAAAGCTGGAATACGAACACCAAGGTCTAGTTCTTCACCAAATTCATCAAACGTTACTGCCGCAATCAATATCTGAACGTTACCAACACCACCATTGTTTGTAACAAGTTGTATACGGTAAGAACCTTTAATATCCGGGGTCAACTTACAATACGAACCTACCTCCGGAATCATCAGAACAGCAGCACTTCCAACTGGTTTGGATAGAAGCGTCCAAGAAGTACTAGAGTTCCCTCCAACTGTAGAGTTGAAAGTAATTTCCTTGTTGAGCCACAAGTCTTTCCTTGCGACACCAGGAGTTCCATACGAAACTGGATCTGGTGAACGGTCCTGGTCGATCTTGATTATGGCTCCGGGCATGGTCTATCTCTCTAGAGGTGAAACGTGATTTTCTTGGAACTCGACGAAGACGAGGTACTGCGGCTCCTCGAAGGATACACTGACGAGCTTACTCCCGAAACAATAAAAGAGGACGCCTTCTACAGGCAGTTCACTTGTCCGCGTTGCAGGTCAGGAGCCTTGCATAAGAATCTTCAGTCAAACCACTGTTTTGGTGGAGGAGCTCTTATCGCCAGGTCTGTACTCACATGCGAGAACTGCGGTCACTGCTTTGACCCACACACAGGCTTGGCATTGAACATTGGTAACACCGATAGAATTTACGGTGTACCAATACTCAAAACAGAAGAGTTAGCCTGTACTTCTTGTCAGAGTAATTACATCTGGCAAAAAGGCAGATAGTCTGTTGAGTAGACCAAGAGATTTAAAACTTCTTTCTACCCAAACTGTTCTGTCTTGGTTGTGTATAAGTGCAATCATCGTAAACGGAGAGTTCACCGACGTTGCACCCAACCGTTGCGCAATATTGATGAGACTACTCGACTCTAGTGTCGCCTCCGGTGCCAAGTTATTGATGTAGTCTTCAAAAGCAGAAAGAAGAACATCCTCTTTTGGTCCGTTTCTGTACTGAAAGTCTATTCTCACGTAGTGAGGTATTAGATGTCTCGCAAGACTATTTTCACAAGCAACACGTTGTTCTTCTGCAGTAATGAACGATTGTAGAGCTGTTACAAGAGAAGAAGTTTCATAAGTAAGCTGCATGTTCTGACCCGCTAGCTGAGTAGCTGCACTTGGGTCATCGTTTACACCCACCTCGAGAATTGTTCTCGTTGCATGAAGTACTACATTCTCTGTATCAGAAAAACTTGTAATTTCTGAAGAAGTAGTCAACCAGTATCCATCAGAAAAATAGCCTGTTGGTTTCAGTTGGATGTTTTCGGGAATGTTATAAACATCTCCAGTCCCTTCTGAAACAAGCTCTACATCTGTGTAGTAGAGACCAGCGCCACTTAGGTTGCTGGACATAGTTGTAGAAATAGTTCTCTGTAGTCCTTTACGCTGAATGGAAAACTGTTGTTCCGTTGCTCCAACGGGGAACACTCCACCTGGTAGGTCTGACAAGTCGAACGAAACAGCGTCTGCCAGCACACCTGTAATGGTGTAAGTACCTTTGATGGGTGAATTATTATTTGTATCTGTAGATGTAGAGAACCCAAGAATAGTGTTCGCAGAACCAACGGCACGAACCGTCATATTAAAAGTAGTATCAAACTGAAGCTTATTGTTCTCATCCAATGAAGCAACAGAGATACCCGCCTGTGCATTTATCTGCGAAATAATTCCATCGCGTGTGACATCAGTAGAAGCGATTGTGATTGAATCATTGGTAAAGGAAATACGACGGTCTGGTTTGTTATCCATCGTAATAATGATGTTGAGACCAGCAATGTTCTGAACAGGGTCGTCGAGTTCTACACTGCCAAGTATTTTTTGGTAGTCGATAGTACAAGTATCACCCGCTACAACACCAAGTTGAAGGAAATCAACAGAAGTAGTGGATAGGTAGTTTGTACTTATCAACACCTCTCCGTCACGAGGTTTGGTTCCGTTTGGTTGAAACGGAAATAGTGTATAGCTCATTCTCGAATCTGGAATAAAGCCGAGCTTTGTTCCATCGTTTAGCTCTGCTTCAAAGCGTGCATTTTCTGTAAAACTTACGGAGGTAGGTTTAAAGAAAAAACACCGAGCTTTTCCTATCGAACGTGCACCTACGCGAACATAGCGTTGTATTTCTGGAAAAAATCGGTGGTCAACAATGAGCCTATCGAGTTGATCAACATCTACTGTTGGGCTTCCGTAAAAGCCCATCTGAGAACCTTGTACAACATGGGCTACATCGTAGAGCTCATCGATAGGAAGAACGGTCTCCCATCCGCCGGCAGTTCCTATTTGAGAGGAACGAATGTCTTTTGTTGAACCAACGAAAGTAGAAGAGCCAAACAGTACTGTTCTTGCTGTCCCACCAGTTAGCGCAACATCAACTCCATTTTTCGGAGCAATACCGAAAGCAGTTGCAGTAAGCGCTGGGTCTGATGAAAAAGTAAGAGGGAAGGTAATTAGAGCACCAAAGAAGGCATTCAAATCATCACAAAGCTGAGCAATTGTGTACGGGTCAGATGGAGCGCCCGTCGGATTAAACGTAAACGTGTAGACGGTGGGTCCTGATTCATAAGTGAATTCAAGAGTAAGTCCGTCAACATCTGAGACAATAAGACTTGCTGCATTTGTAGAAGAAACAAGACCAAGTGAAACGTCTTTAGCCTCTACCTTAATTCCTCTTGCTGGATTCGAAAATGCAAAAGACTGGCAGTCCACCATCTTTGCATAAGGAATCTCAGACCCAATTGGTTGAGTACTTGAATCCAACAACTCAAGAGAATTAACCCTCAAAAGTGGAAGGAACAAAGAGCCATCAGCATTTGCCGTAAAGATTTCAAACGTTTCGTTTGTTGATGTCTCTTGAAACTGTCTGTCTAGCAAGAGCGTAGAGAAGAATGGGGAGACTACTTGTTTGATGGTGTAGTCACCGCTGCTATTTCCCTTCTTGACGCGAAAAATATCACCAACACCGACACCAAAAGATGTTAGGTCCAAACCTGATGTGAAAGAAACGCTAGCGGAGCCTTTAGTTAGGTTTGCATCACTACCAGTTAGTTTGACGTCGCGAGGCTCATGAAGGGAGATATCGAGGATATCGACTATCTTCCAACGATAACTACCCGCAACCTGCGTCGGTGCCGGAGAGAGAGTGAGTGACGGTGGGTTACCAAGTGTTTGAGCTGCAGCAATAATTCTGTAAGCACCAGGTACACCTGTTGGTCCATTCAAGATGTGAACGGAGTAGTTCTGCCGATAAGCTTCTTCAATCGCCAAATAAGTAGCATCACCTTCTTCGTAGTTTGTACCGAGAATAAGGTCGTTTAGTTGTATATCACCATCGGTGCTAACCACCTGGAGTTCGTTACCAAATAGAACTGGTTCTTCATCTGTTACCGCAGACAGAACCAACGTTTTTGTGTCTACATCCGTACCACGAACAAAGAGGTCAGACATACCACCAACGTGAACCTCATTATCGTAGATTGTTAGTTCTCCCCTGGCAGTATTTGGGTAAAGAATTCCGCCGGGGATGTTTGAAAGTGTTAGCTCTTTTCTTCGAAGAGCCCATACAACGTTCGTAAGATTTGGAAGAAGAACTTTTTCTTCCAAATCGATAATAGACTCTGACCAAACATAAGAGATTTTAATGTCTCGTATAGCTGGTGGGTTACTTGCACCAAAAGCGTCGACAACCGTTAGGTAAAAATTGGAAGTAACTTCTCCGACGGGGCCAATAAGGGCGGTAAAATCAATACCTATATCGGTGACATAGATTCTTCTAGTAAGCGGAGTTCCTTCTTGGTCATAAATGGTGTTTCCACTTGAACCAGCCGCAAGAATAGGTCCGAGACCACCACCTTCAATAATATCTCTTTTCATTTCCACATCGCCGTGACCAACAATAGCCAGACGACGTATCTCTGGAAAAGAATCAGAAGTCATTGCGCGAGCACCGGGTGCTGTGACAAGTGACTTTTCTGTTATCTCTTGTTTCAAACGATTGATGTAATCAAAGGCATCTTCTTCTGGGGCACCAAAACGAAACCTGCGTTTGTTTGTAACACGAACAGCAGCCCCTATACCGGCGATAGCGATAAGTTCATTAGGTCCGATGTTATATTCGTTACCAGCATTCTCCGCCTGTACGTTCACATCCATGTAGTATAGATTTTCTTCAAAATTACTTACCATCTCATCTGCGGTAATGGATTGCGATTTTGAAGGAAAGAAACGTACATTACTTCTCGCCGTTACATAATTAACAGGCGTTACAGCCTGACTTATTGGTTGTGCAAAATAAACTCTAGCAATACCTCTAGAGATGTTTCCTTTTTCTCTAGAACTAAAGAAGTTCGCACCAAGCGCATCGGCCTCTTCCAACGTTAGTGATGCAGGGTCCCCCATAGAAAGACCACGACGTACTCGTTCTACTTCTCGAGTGATAGGTTCAACCAGAAGTGTCAACGGTTTGAAGAAGACATCATTGATACCTGGAGCAGAAGCAATCTCTGGAAAAGCCTGCTGCATCCGCAACTTAATAAAAACAAGAGAGTCCATACTGAAAGGGTCTGGCCCAACTCTCGTTAGAAGAGGTTGGATTACTTGCGTGTCAAAACGTGACCCAGGAGAAGTATCAACAGACGGGTCGAAACGTTGCATGAGCTGCTGACAAGCTGCTTGAAAATCTGCAAGGGCCATGTGTTCACGTTACAAGAAACGGTCGCGCAATGCGACCGTCTTGTGCTTGGAGGAAGAGACCGATGTATAGCGCCATATTTTTGTTATCCAATGTGTGACTTTCAATCTTACATGTCAAAAGCTTCTCGTTCAGTGCCAACCCTGGTTCTCTGGCTTGCATGCCAATAATTTGTGAATTTGTTTGGTCTATACAAATAGAGAAATCGGCAATCACACTACCCACTCTTGAGGCTGGGTAGGACTGACTAAGTGTTCGAAGAGCTCCTCCACCTATCTCTGGTTCAAAAATATCTGAACCTGGAGTTTGTAGTAGTGTCTTTATGTAGAGTTGAACAAGTCTCTGCATCCCCGTTACTACACCTGGTGAACGTGGAAACTGCGTCTTCAACACAGAACGCTTTGACAAGGTCAGTGTTGAAGAAAAAACTTTAATAGACTCCAACTTCGTAAAAGCTGCGGCTGCCGGAACTTGAACAAACATCCTTGTCTTTTCCACAATCATAAAATTCAACGACTGTATTTCATTCACCGTTACTTCTATTACAGAGCGAAAGTCATCTCCGCGAACATCCAAAATAGGTGGAGATACGTTCGGCACAATAGTGGCCGACGAAAGAGTCACCAACTCTTGTGGAAGTATGAACTGGATGTCCGTCGCCATGGTCCGGTCATTTTACCCAGTTTTACATGGTGAGTAGCTAAAAAAATAAGCCCCGCAGGAAAGGCGTAACCGCGGGGCTGAGCCAGCTACAGAAACCAGCTCGAAAACGAAAGTACTACGTGCCTACCTAATAGGCAACTCCGTTCTTTTTTAGGAGCTGTTGAAGTCTCAACTCCTCGATCTTAGTTGCTTCTAGTTTTGTTTGTGTATTTCTGAGCTCCTCCCTAAGAACCTCCACCATGGATTGAAGTGTATTATCCGTTTTATCTACCAACGGTGCATGTTTCGCCTCATCCAGTGGATCTAGTATTTTCTTTTTTTGTTGTTGTACTTGACCCTTCTCGTCGTACTTCAGTGGATGAATGTTCATGGGAGTCTTAAGTTATACGTTAAGTTCTTTCAACTGAGCAACTGTTGGAACATCAAGTAGTCCCGTTTGTTGTAGACCGTACTTCTTTTGAAACTGTAGTACTGCCGCCGCTGTGTTTTTCCCAAAAACACCATCAACACCAGACGGTCCGCAGCTAAAACCCAGCTTGATGAGTAGAGCTTGGTAGTCTTTTATAGTATACGACTTTATATCGTACCCAGTCTCTGGTTTAGAAGCGATACCTTCAGAGATTTGAACTCCGTAGAGTTCATAAATGTCATTTCGTATTGCATTGAACCTTGCCTTCCAGATTGTAAAACCTTGTGTCAGAAGACTTATCGAGAACTGGTTGAAGAAGGCTTCTTCAAAAAGTTCATTTTTAGCAGTATGACTGACTATTTGATTAAAAATCTGGTCTGTTTTTGCAGGACTATTAATGGAGAAACTAATAAACAACGCCTTGGTTGCTGCGTAGAATGGTCTACTTTCATACGTCTTATCGAACAAAATAACCTTTGAACTCTGCATAGCAAAACTCCACAACCTTGGTGATAGATATTCTTTTTGCGCCTCCCGCCACAGTGGGTCTTGCCACAAGTTAGCTATCAGACGAACAGTCTCCTTCGCGTAATCCGTCTGGTCTTTCGTCCATGTTCCTTTCAAACCAGAGGCACCGGCTAGATATACTTGACGACTTTCATCGATTGTATCTGCGATATTTGTTGTACCTTTTTGCTGCCATCGATATTTACCTGAACTGGTACGTACAAGTATCCAACCTTTTATATGTTCAGCAAGAGCCTGAAAAAGTGGATCGTTATCGTCTTCATTTAGATATTGAACCTTGTTTTTACAAAAACCTAGCAGTTCTGTTACTCCAAAACTACCAGCTTCAATGACTTGAATAGCTCCTGTTGTAATAACCCCTCGGTCGTATGCTTGTGTAGCGTCTACTTTGCCGCCCTCTGCCTTGGTCGCAAGATAATACTCTTTCTCTAGAGCACTAGCTTCCGGAGAAGGCTTTGCTACAGGTTGAACTCCCCAAACAACAGGACCCTCGTACTCTTTGTAACTACCCCATGAAACGTTCATGTTTATTTCCTTATCTGGCGCAGAACTTATGTTTTACATCACCTGAATAAGACCTAAATACTATGTCTCCGACAACATAAAAAGTACCACAACCAGAACAAAAGCCTCTCTGTGTGGCATACATAAACTCTCCGTTTTTACTAAAATTAGCTTCCTCAGAAGTCGGTTCTTTACGCTTCTTTTTTCTTTTCGAAGCTTCCTCATGTATCTGTGCCGCAATATCATCCAAGTCCGTATCAAAAGGTTCCACAACCCTCTTACCTCTACTACTAGAAGAAGTAACAGGTTGCTTCCTTCTTACCTGTTGTTGTTGCTGCGGTGGCGGTTGTGGTTGTGGTGGCGGTTGTGGTTGTGGTGGCGGTGAAGGTTGTGGATAAGATTGAACACGAGAAACTGAGTTTGCTGGCAAAACCAAACGAATATCGTATGTTTGTATAAGCTTCACCGCTGTCATAGCAGCGGTTCTTGCCTCCTCAATACCTGTTGTTTCATTTGTTGCGATGGAGATTAGTGTTCGTAGTTTCCCCATCACAGAGTTGTTTGACATTACTTTTCCCTCTTCTTCTTGAACTCCTCCAGACTTATTACCTCTGCCAGGTGTTCTTGATTCTTTCTTGGTTGTACACTTATCTTATTCCGCACAAGTTCTATATCTAGATTCTTGTACAAGGAATTTATGATTCGTATGAAGAGAGAAACAATGTCCGCCTTTGTCATGGATAGGTTACCCGCCATCAGTATACCTTTCACAAGAAGGGGTACGAAAACAGATGAAACTATAAGACGTACCTTCTCTTCACTTACGTCCTCTTTCTCATCTATCAGACCTTTCTTCGTGTAAGTAATGAATACTTCACTAATAAAATTCTCCAACAACTCCGTAAAGTTGTCGTAAATTTGTTTTCTTCTTTCTTCAAGGTGCACTTTCTCTCTCCTTTTGTTTGACGGAGTATGACTTTTGAACTAAAAAACTTCCATGCAAAACGCACTTGTTGCATGGATTTACGCACTGATGCTTCTTATGGCACCGCCAGAGAAGAGAGTAAGCATCACTTCAAAAGAAACACTTGAACAGATGAAGGCTCGCTACATGGCGACGGCCATCGATATGGCATCTGTTGTTGTTTCAGAAAAACCACTCTTCTCACACAAGAACGGTTATATCGACACAGCAGCACTCATCCTCGGTGTTTCTTTCATGGAGTCTAACTTCCGACATGATGTTGATATCGGTAAGTGTTGGAAGGGTTCATGTGACGAATGGCAAGGTAAAGCCACCTCTTTCTGTTTGATGCAGATTCACATTGGCGAAGGTAAAACCGAAGAGGGCTGGGACAAGAACGACCTAATCGCAGACAGAAAGAAGTGTTTTAGGGCTGGATTGAACCTCATCCGAAAAAGTATTGGAGCTTGTGGTTACCTTAGCGGCGGAGACAAACTCAGCGGGTACACCAACGGTACTTGTCAGGAGAACGACAAAAAAGGAAGAGCACGATGGGACTTCTCCTTCCGCTTGCACTCAAGAGTCAAGCCACCAGAAGAAGCTACGAAGAAGGATTAGTCTTCGTAGATATCTTCCAAAAGAATAAACCCTCGTAGGGCTGGACGAGGACGAAAAGAAAGAAGACACATCGGGTCTTCTTCTGTGATGTGTTCGAACAACATCTTACCGCTGTCGCTTCTTCCTTTTGGAATGTTGAACTTCATTTTACCTTTTACTATTTTGATGTTTATCTTACTGGCTAGTTCGAACAACCATGTTTCATTTAGAAACGTAGAGCGTATGTAAACAATAGAATTTACGTTGTTCTCCTCGCACTCTTTCAAAGCCTTATTAGCCCAAAAAGGAACTACTGTTGAAAGCTGAGGAGGAAAACACCAAACGTAGCCTCTCTTTATATCAAAAACATCCCACCGTTGTTCAAGTCCGTCTTCTTTCTTAGTGAAGAAGTTAGGACACTTTGTGTTCCCTTCTGTTGCCGCAACATCAAGCAAAAAATTGTATTCCAGGTCGAGGACATTGTAATCCTCATCAGAGATTTCAATCTCGTGTTCATTCCAGTGGCTCATGGTTTTCTCCGTAGGTGAAAAAAAGAAAAGGCCGTGCCTTTCGACACGACCTTACCCTAGATGACCAGTAAAGCTAGTTATCTAGATGGGCAAACACCGTTTTTGCATTCCTCTTCGAAGGAAGCATAATCCTTCCCTGCATTTTCCAATGTCAGGGGGTGATTTGAATCAATTCCAGAAGCCATCTTCACAAAGGTAGCTTCATCAATTGATTCGTAAGGTGCTTGCGGGTAACTATGCCCTCGTGAGAGCAAAGATACTGATTTCAACTGCGGCGCGTACAGTTTCAGAGCGTCTGCAAGAGAAAGCATCTCGTCCTTGTTGTCATTGAACTCAATCGTCGAGCTCACTGCATTATCGGCCCAAGCTTGCTGAACTAGCAACTGTCTCTCCAATTGTTCTTGTACCGTTTGTGTTTTCTTTGTAATTCCCATAGGGCTTAGAAGCTTGCTTGGGAACATAAAAGAAAGGTCTCGACCTGTTTTGTCGTACATACTAACTTCGTATGGGACACCTGCATCTATCAAAGCCGCAGTCATTGGTTCATCTGGCCCCAATGTCATACGACGCATGTAAAAATGGTCGTAATCTGCATGGATACCAGGACTTGAACCGCAGAGAAGGCTCAATGTACCGGATGGCTTTACCGTCGTTACTGTCTTCGGTTTTGCCATATTCAAAAAGGTTGCGTACTCATTTGCCTCTTCACGACAATATGAGTACCAACGTGAAAGCTGATTTCTTGAGTAACGGAAATCACAAATACCACCGAGACCAACACCAATACGGTTATTCTTTCTTCTCACCGCATCAGCGATTTCATCCTTTACCGGAGCTATTCTTTGTCGAATGCAATAACGGGTAATGAGTTTGAATACTTCTCTTTCACTTAGAGACCTATCGAATCTTGCTGGAAAAACTTCTGCAAGATTACAAGATTCTCTGTGTTCAAGAGCTTGTTCGCCGCAGTTAGAAACAAGCAAACCTCCAGTCCAGTAAGTATGTTCCTCTGCTTCGACGGTTAGATCGAACACTTCTTCAATGCCGATTTCCTCTACGTCCACAATGTCAAAAGACTCTTTTCCTTTTGAAGAGTTGGATGATTGACTTTCAATCAAACGATTGAGAGCTTCTGTTTTATAGGGTTGGAGAAACCCTATCAGCTTGGCAAATCTACAACGCCCTTGATGAGTACCTATGTTCAAGTCATAAGACTCTCTACATTCGTATTCACCGTTTTTGAACGTAACAGTTTTTGCTTTGTTTACGGTGTAGTAAGACGCAATCCCCAAAGAAGAAAGCATCATCTGAACGGCTTCAACAACAGCAAAGCTTGTAGCTTTCAACTGTACACGTGAAGCACAAACAGAGCCATTTGCAGAATAAAGACCTCGCAGAAAAGAGCAGACTTCAAGAAAAGAACCCTGAAGATACCCTTCCGGTACACGTCTTTCGTATGTTCTCGGTAGTGATTCGATGCTTGTTACAACATTCCACCAACCAGGGCGCACTAGCGGTACATAAGATGTGTGCTCTCCAAACGATTCATCTTTAAAAGTCGGTGATTCGTCACCAATCAATTCAGACACTTCACTACTGAAATAACTTGTATCATCTTGACCGATGACAAGGAAAGTTCTTCCAGTAGCTTTGTGTGTTGTTCCGTCTCCAAGAACTAGACCATCCATTACAGCAGTTTTTATATGGTCTTTTACTTTTGTAGGTTCAAGCGGAAAAACAGAGACATCAATACTATCAGCAGCTTGAACTTCTACTTTACAACCGTTGCTGACTACACGGTGGTTTTCTGTTCCGTAGAAAGTACCAGCACGAGTTCTGTAAGCATTTACTTGCTTCTGTCCCGTACTCCACTTTTTCAAAACCTTTGTCCACTGCCTACCACTCCAAATCGTGTCCCCTTCTTTTATGTTACCAATTGTAGAAATTCCTTTTGGAGTAAGAACTGTTGCCCAGGCAGGCTGACAAGGATTAACTCCTTCTACGAGTTGGTCTGTTTCTCTGGCTCTAGCCAGATTCAGAAACCCAGGTTCTCCATAATTAACGTTGTCTTCTACCAAATCACGCCAGTTGAAATTCTCCATCTCGCTGTATTCTCGGAATACAATCGAGTTATTTGATGTGTGGCGGTGACTCATCAATTTCTCGTAATCCTTCTTGGCATTACGGAATTCCAAGTCAGTGAACTCACCGAGCTGAATGATGGCGCTACGGCGAACACTTCCCGCTTTCACACACTTACCAATCAGATTAGTAATGTCCAACCCTTCTACACTGATGAGTTTTCTTCCTTGAGCATTTCGGATTATTCCGTAAATCATACGAAGCATATCGACTAGTGCCGATGGACCAGAAGCATAACCACCAAAAGTCTTCAGTGGGGCTCCCCGTTCTCGTACACCTGAGACATCAAGGCACAATGACTTACCTTCAAATGCATACTGAATTGTTTTCTCAGAGGCCCATACCCAACCCTCTCTACTATCCTCCACGTGAAGTACTGGTACCTCTTGGGCTACTAGGTTATCTGGTTTTACCAAATGGTAATCAGGATGTGTTTCACGACAAGTAATATAAAAATTTGCGTTATCTGAACGCTTTACCGTCGGCAACAAATGAAGGTCTTGAAGACCCACACCCACACCGCCACCAACCATCAACATCCCCATCGCCCAGCCCCAGTCAGACACTCCTCGAATGGTGACGTAATAACAATTGTATCGACCTTCTACTGGAAGATTTTGAACACCACCAACCCAAAGTCCACGACCAGGTGGAAGAGCTTGCATCGTCCAAAAGGCATGAAACAACTTTTCTGCTTCTTGTTGTGTAACACGTGGGTCTTCTGCAACGTTCCCCAACACACAACGCTTTATTGTATTTGTCCAACCCTCTCCGTTACGGCAATACTTAGAAAGATAAGTAACCCTTGATATGAGCGTTGGAAAAACGTCTACCTTTTTGTAGTACGGAGCGAGGAACTCTTCTGTGAGCAGATTTTGCATGTGTTTTCTCCAACGGGAGCTCTGTAGGAAGGCTCCCCTCGTTTCTCTGCGGTTTTACAGCTTCTGGTCGTGCAGGAACATCTAGGCTACTCCAGACCAAGCAGGTTGGGTAGCCTATGGCGTCACCTTATACAACTTCTCTTTTACCCACCCTTGTGTTGTATTTTAAAACTCTGCGGCGTAACGCGACCGCACAACAAAAAACAAGGAGCGCGGTAAAACATGTCGAATCTTCTCATGAGAACAACAGGTCGTGAAGCACTACGACCATCTTATCTGGTTCCAGGTAACAACGGGTTGAAAGGGGAAGTTGAAAAGCTTCGACGTGACGTAACTCAAGTTATGTCTGCCATGGCACCTCTCACACGGTATGAACTTACTGTTGGTGCTGCTGCTCCCGATGCAGATGGTATCAAAACGAGTATCGCTTCTTCTACTTCTGCCGCTGACTACTCTGGTGCAGCACTCAATGGAGCAAAGGGTGCTGGCATGATGCTTCCTCCAAGAAACATCACCGCTACCACGGGCGGTGTTACACCAGCGCATGTTCCTGCAACGGCCACTGTGTACGGTTTCGATATCTGGGGTAAACCCATTTCTGAGACCATCACACTGGCACAAACAGCCACTATCGCTACCGGCACAAAGTGCTTCCGCAATGTGACCAGAATCACCATGCCGGCGGGTCAAGGTACTGCTGGTACTCTCACCTTTGGTTTTGGCGAGACTCTCGGTTTCGTTGTTCCACCCAAGGACTACGATGGTTCTGTGCGAACCATCTCCGAATTCGTGGATGGTGCAGAACCGTTGACTCCTGGCGTGTTGTTCAACGTGGATGACCGCGCACCTTACGGCGGTTACGAACCAGACACTGCAGCAGATGGTTCTGCCTTGTACTCTTTGATTTACGAGTTCGACCCAGGACTTGTACCAACCGGTACTCTACCCGCCATCGAGTGATGTATACTCGTTAGTGCACCGACGGTTTCCCATCCCGTCGGCGGTCAACGCCATCAAGATTCCCCCTGCTTGATGGCGTTGTTTTTTATCTACTCACAGCGTAGGTTTCAAAGAATCAACGTTCTTTGGGTAATTTTTAGGCTGTGGGTTTTTGATTGCATGCAACCGTCGGTAGTACTCCTCTGACACAATTTCTTGAAGACCCATAGATGTGGCCAAGAAGTACTTGGTTTTGTCTTTCAAATCAGAACCCAAATCCACATTGTGAACCCAGGTTTTCACGACGTCATCAAAGTGAAGGTTGATGAGAAAGATTCTGGCCCAGTAACGGTCAGGGTCGATGTCGAAGTTTCCCTCTGGGGTTGAGAGACGACGGAAGGACCACTCTTTTGCGTTGTTATTGGCCTTGGTAACAGCCTTGTCATTCACAGCACAACCGATGCTGTAACAACCAACGTTCTTCCCAGCTTTTGGTGGCGGACAAACAGTACCGCCGATGAAGGCAACGGTGAACCCGTCGATGACAAGTGGAGACTTGGGGCTCTTTTGAAAGTTCGGATACGTGGAACGCATCCAGTTGGAGAACTGAAACAAGTCTGTACGAGCTTCTTCTGGAATATAGCTGTCAAGGTTACTCTTTTTAGAAACCATGACCTCACCAGTATCCCAGGAATCTTGCGGCTCTTTTGGAAGTAGCTCCACCATCGAGTATGGTTTGAAAGCAACGGCTCTTCCAAAATCAACGTACTCCACATCTGGAAGTTCTGTCGGGATTGCCGCCATCATAAATTCTTGTGGTGCAGGGCGTTCCGCAGCCATGAGTTTCTGCAGGTAGTTGACTGCGGTGTAGATTTTTTTTCTTTCAGGTGAAGAAGCATCCAAGGTTCTCTCATGTGAAGAGAGGGCGGCAAGAAGAGCCTTGTTTCGTTCTGGTCTTTCCTGAAGAAGCATACGAAGAATGATGTTGCAGGGCGTAGAGACGTCGATGGACATGTTCGTGACCTTCCTTTTGTCGAGCTAACACCGCGACCGGGTAGCTAAAAAGAAACATAGTCTTCAAAGTACTTCACGCAAGGACATTTTATGTCATGTGCAAGGTGTTGGCAGTACCTCTTCGTAGAGCGGTACTCAATAGCATATGGCTGGTAACCTTTTGATTCCAAGCCCCATGTCCACGTCTAAAACGAAAATTCCAGTGTCTTTGCCTTCTATAATAAAAGAACGTTACCATAACGAACCTCCGTATTTGTTTTTCGGAAAAGGAATGGTTTAGATAGTGGGCATACTTCTACCGAAAACCTCTCTCTTACAGGCATCAAATAACAAGATTTTCTATTGTGAGCAGAAACATGAGATTTTGTAATTGGAGTCAATGGGGAAGTATTGTAAGTAGGAAAAACACCAAAAAAGATACAAGAGCGCTCATTAACATAACCAACACCCTTTTTAGGAATCCCGTTTTCCTTTAGAAACTCCTCCTCTTCCCAAAAATCCTCATCCGACATCCTACGTTTTCGATGACTATAGAAATAACACTTCAAATTTCTAATGCGCATCATCCGGTACCCAGCGTTCTTCTACTCGATGGCACCCCATAGGGTCCCAGGGCATTCTGGCAGGACCGAAGTACCCGCAGTTGAGGTTGTGAAGCTCAAGGCTGGTGTCGGGCCTTCTTACCGTCACCTCGCACCGCTTCCATAGCTTTGACTTGGTTTCAAAGCACTGCACAGGACCAGGAACCAACCCTTGATGGCTGACCCACACAGCCGCCAGTTCCTCTGCGTCCTCATCCGTCACATCATTTGAACGCAGAAAAACTATAAGAAGAATCAAAAGTAGAATGAAAACAGCGGACAACTGTTTACTTTCTTTGTCTTTGTAAAAAGCAGAAAAATCAAGCATTGTCACCCTCCACCCAACGAAATCTTGGAAGAAAACAGTCTTTCTCTTCATCCCACTTTGGTGAGTCACTGTGGAACTCGTAGAAATCCCTGGCGTAGATACCACCAGCGTGTTGTCCTGATACAGCTATGTAAATTACCAAAAACGGATACTCACCCGACAGTGTTTTGTTGTTATTCGTTGCATCTTTTACAACCATCAGGGCTCGATACTTTGAACCATCCTTGTAATGACGGTAAATCCCCATCTTCATGTCTTGTGGTTTCATTGGAACCCTTTTATGCGATTGTTCTGACGTTGAAAGAGAATAGGCGGCGTTCTAAAGTTATATACTTCTTTAGGTGGTATTTCATGTATTTTAGATGAAAGCATAAATTTAGACGTTCTTGAAATTATTTGTGATATAGAATTTTTTTTATTCATATAACCTCTACCACGTCTTGGAAACAAATCTGTTCGTAGCTTATTATTTTTATAGCCATAACCAAATCTAGAACCAAAATTCTTATCTCGTTGCTTTCGGTAATAAGGAACCCACAAAAGTACCCCCTATTACATTATTACCTCTGAAAATAATATGTACTGCGTTACAAACATACCAAAACTTAGAAAAGTCAGAGTTGAAGCATTTATTCCAATAACCTTTACCGTATCTAACTTTTGTAATAATCAAATGTTTTTTTCTATTACCAAAACCACCACCGTAATAACTATGCACAACCCCCCTTTGTCCAATTCCTTCTTTCTCATGGAGTTGCTTTGAAAAGCTCAGAGAGTATCTAGTGAACATACTTATATTATCTAAACTCCTTTCAGAGAGTTTTCCACAATAAACGAATAGCACTCCATAGCCAGTCGTGCGTCGTTCTCCGCTGAATGTCTGCCCCGTGTGAGCCCATAGTATTCAACTAGGGCATCAAGACCAGAGGCTTCAATGTCCCCTCGAAGGAACTTCAAGTGTGCATAACTACCCGTATCAAACACACGGTAAGCCATTCTTGGCCATGCCCGCCGACAGCGGTTGAAACTGCTCTTCAAAAACCCAATATCGAAATGAGCGTTGTGTGCAATAAACGTAGCCCCCTCCAAATAGGGAACCATTTCACTCACCACCTTATATAGCGGCGGGGCATCTACCCAAGCTTCTTCTGTGTACCCGTTTATCTTAGCCGCCGTTGGTGAAACCTTCGCCTTCGGTGGTAGAGCTACTTTAGAAACGTAAGAAGCGATTTCTTTCTTATGAAATTTATTAGCTTGGTCAATAGTGCATTCAAAACGAATAAGACCCACTTCAATCATGTGATCGTTAAAACAATCAACGTCTGAAGTCTCAACGTCACCCGCTACAACAATCCAGTTTCTCATGGTAGTCTCCTACCATCTTCTTATTCCAGAAACCACAAATAAATAAAAAACTAGCGCTCTACGCCGAAAGCAATAAATTTAACTACACCAGCCGTAATTGCACTTTCACCAATTGTTGCTTTCAAGTACAAATTCTTCTGCTCATCATAAGCGTAGCAACCTGCTTCTGCATCAAAGTCACTTCCATTTCCTGCCTCTGCACCTACAGAGCCTGGTGCTGCACTTCTCCATTTAGTAAATTGTGCCGTAAATTTATCCCAAACAACAGAAGCAGCAATTTCAGTTGTTCCAGATGTAGTGCCTACCTTAATTGTTGCGGAACCATTACCAACAATGGCTGTATCCAACTGAAGTACCCACCAACGAATATCAAAGTGTACAGCAGGGTTAGGTACAACAACCTGTACACTCCCGCCACTGGCATGTACGAGTGACAGTTGTGTTCGTAGTTGCCAAAGAGCTCCATTAGAAACCCAAGCATCTTCGGCCGTGTAGTCAGGAAGGTCGCTTTCGAGGGCAGTGAAGGCTTCTTTAACAGCTTTAAGAACACTTCCTCCAGGTCTACGAAAACGTTCGTCGTTTTCTCCGACATTCAGGTATGACATGCAACAAGCTTACCAGATAGCTAAAATAAATTATCATCTGCTGTTTTGTAATCCTTCGGAGGGTTCACATCTTGGTCTGGTTTAGCCTCAAGGAATTCCTCCGGAGGGATTGCTTTTATCTGTTCTACCGCAGCCAACAGGTCATTTTTTATTTTGTCTAGTTCACCGAGTTTGTTCAGACGCCCATCATAACGAGCACCTTCAATGAGACGTATATGCTCGTCGATACAATCTTCTGGTGTGAGAGAAGAGAACGTCTGAGAAAGTTCAACACCCTTCACAAAGGCGTAGGAAGAGCTCATCACCCGACGAAGAGTGATATTTCTTGCCTCCTTCTGTTTGTCTGAGTCGGATGGTTTGTCGTTAGCCATTTATCAAAGATGCTCACCCAACTCCAGCATGGAGTCAAGTTCAGTATCTTCAAGCTTACGTGCATGTGTAACGATGGCGGAAAGAAGAGTGTCTTCTTTTCTTGAAAAAAGAATCTTTGAAGCCTCTTGATGAGAGGAAGCATTTATTTCTTCTACTTCCTCTCCTTGAGAAGAAACTTGTTTGTAGAACAGGGAGTATTGTATGTCACCTGTTTCTGTTGCCTTGTAGTTCTTATCACGAATACCTATAACAAATACATAAGGGTTTTCTACATGAAGAAGACAACGGTACCCATCGCTACTCAGTTCGTTTAGAGCGTTTTCTATAGAAAAACAAGCTATATCACCTTGCAACGTCTTAAATTCTGGTACCGCGATCTTCAACATCCTTTGGGCTTCAAGAAGAAGTAGTGGGCTCATGTAACCTCCTCACCGAAGTAGCACTCCACTTACGAGACCACCACTTATTTTTAGATACTCTTGCAAAAACTTCTGCGCTGGTCCTGAAAGTATTTGCGCCATCAAAAAGACTACATCTTTTGGTAGCTTTTCTACTTCAGTCACTTCTTGTAGTTTCTTTATTTCTTCCTCCGAAAAAGAACGTATGCCAGCACATGCCTCCAACGGAAGTATTGGTTCCAGGAACAGCGATTCCAGCAACTTGTACGTACAATCATAAATACACTGCAACAGATGAGCAGTGTTTGGATCTGCATCAACAAGCAGTCTATCTAGCTCCTCTTTCATCTCAGGTGCATTCATGAATGCTATACACGCCTTTCTCAAAGCCTCTTGGTAAGGACGCTTTACACCATCAACCGTCTTCGCTTCTGGCGACGGTGTAAAGCTGGACCACAAAACATCCTGCAACATAAACTCAAAACCTTTACTTTTGGTTTTGTCTTTAGTGAGAAAATGTCTGTTGTGGAAATATTAGATTCTGAAATTTGAGTACTCCGCAACTCTATAATCTTTGAATACAAGTGTGTCAGAATACTTTCGAATGCATGATTCGATGTACTCTCCGCAAGCATGTCTAGAATAATTGTTACAAAAAAATGAAGAGGTATCGTCCTTACTGCATGCAAGAAGACGAGTCTCATCTGTATTTTAACCACGGCAGCAAAAATAGATTTGTCTGGCTTCAACAAAGCCAACGCTTCTATCCAACCGCTTGCCAATGTATGCGCAAACAAATGAAGTTCCTCATTTGTGTACGGTGTACTACTTGTCAAACCAGGGGCCTCTTTTCGTGTTTTAGTAACAAGACTCACAAGCTCTTCGTAGAGCTCGTTACCAAGCGTTTGAGACGCAATCTTCTTGTCTGTTTCCATGACCCTCCAACAATAATACGCGTACAGGGGTGTGCGTAATAATTTATCCCCTGTTTCCCTACATTTTTGCATAACTGCTGTGGAGAAGCAGGATTTCCAGGCTGTGCGAGACTGTAAGCACCAAGCCCGCCAGCACCAAGAACAGCCGCACCCGCCAATGGGTTACCCTCCCCACTTGCCCTGAGAAGCGGTCTATTGTCCGGTACGTGTGCTCCATGCATACGCTGCAACAATCGGTCTTTCACACCACTACCAAAAGCACCAGCAGCACCAGCAGCTTCTCCAAGAGCTTGACCTGTCAAAGGTTGACCCTTGTCATAACCACTCAACACACTATTCACTTTGCTGGCTATTGGTTTAATTCGATCTGAACCTTGTTGCACCGCATTAAACAAACCTGGCGTAATTCCTACTTCTCCAAGTTGTTTTCCTACCTCATGCGTTTCAAGAAGAGCAGGTGAAACACCAAGGTCTACAACACCTTTTCTTACTTTCTTTTCAACAGCACCGAGTCTTCCTGAAAAGGAAGGTTCTTTTGTTGCAAACCTTCCTACATTCTCCGCAGCATCAGCAATAACACGGTTTCCCAAACCTCCACGTATTTTTGCTCTGCGTGGGTCCATAGCTGCGGAGTATATACGGTGAAGAAAAGAAGGACCTTCATTTCCCGCTACTTCATTCGCAATTTGTCTACCACTTCTCATGCGAGCATTAGGGTCCATACCCTTCATCAACATATCTTTACTGAACTCCGCAACGACCGGTGAATCAGCAGCACTAGCGCGCAAAAGATTTGCACCCATATGAACACCAGAGTCAGCAGCTCCAGCAATTGCACCCGGAATTCCTCCGATTAGTCCTCCACCGCCAACCATCGCACCAGCAGCACCTGCGGCGGGTAGTGCACCTTTCAAACTCTTCAACAGTCTTGTTTTCGTTCCATCACTTGCACTTTCAAGAAAAGAATCATCACCCATCAACATCTTGAGCGCTTTCCCATGAACTTTTCCTGAAAGTCCTGATGTCGGGTCTGTAACACCTCGACCCATAATATGTGCTTCAGCCGCATGAAGAAGGTCTCCGTACATAGGGACATTCTTTGATTTATCACCAATCAATTGTCCCTTTGAGTACTTATTAGCAGCATCTTGAATAACAGATTGAATCGCCTTCAACCTCTCAGGTGTCGCTGCTTCTGGAAGATTGTTTGCAATGTTAGACGCATGCTGGTGTGCCACGTTGTAACTACCAAGTAGCTCAGGACCAAGAAGTGCATTGAAACTTCCCGCCGCTGCAGAATTTAGTTTCTTCCCTGCAAGCGCATGTTCAATACCCTTATACATCAGAAATCTTCTGATGTCCTGGTTGTTCATAGCAGCCAAATTACCTGCATTGGCACCGACATGACCGAAAAGTGCACCCAACCCTACTGCTACTTTTTCTAGCTCGTTCATCGCACACCGTTTGCGGTAAGAAGTGCTCGGAGATCTCTTCCTTCTTTCATCTTCGCCGTTGTCGCTCGGTTAAGAAGATTTGAATCTTCGGCTTCCTTGTTCATGAACAAGAAACCATCAATTCCACTGAAAGAGGATTCTTTCTTTGTTAGCTCATGAATTCCGTACATACCAGCACCACCAATCAAGGCATATGCAATGTACTTATCCATGTCTGAAACAGCTTCGGCAGGAAGAGCACCAGCTTCAACAGCCTGTATTTTTGCCAAAGCTTCGTTCGCGGCGGCTGGATTGTTTTCAACAACCTTTTGAGCTTCCGCTGCCGCTTGTGGGTTCTTTGCAAGCTCTTGTGCAGCCTCAACTTGATTTTTTTGTACAACAGGAGTTCCCGTTGGATTCAACTTTTGGTCACCCAATGCTTTATTCAAGTATTCTTGCTCTTGCTGAGGAAGATTTTCTCTCAGTTGTGCCTGGTTCAAAGGTACATTTTGAATATTTTTTTCTGCAGCAACAAAAGCAGGATCTTGTTTTCTACCAAGAATTTTGTCAAAAAATCCACGTTCTACCTTCTGAGAATTTTCTTGGTTAAACCCAATATCTGGATTGTATTTCATTTCCATTAGGTCTGCGCGTGGCATTTCACCTGTTCTAGAAGTAAAAGCTCCTTCCGCAGGTGTACCAGCTACCGTTTTATTGTAAACAGGTTGTGCTGCTACTTGTGCAGGGGCTGGCTGCGCTGCTGCTTGAGCAGGAGCTCCTCTTACAGCCGCTGGTGGCTGTGTCATTGGTCCGTTTGAATTTGGTGGAGCTTCCGCCGCAGGTGGTGGAGCACCTTGTACCGCCGGTGAAGGAATTTGTGCAGCAGGTTGTTTTGCCGATTGTGGGGGCGGAGTTTGATTTCCGCTAGCTTGTTGTGCTGGTTGTTGTGCTGGTTGTTGCGCTGGTTGTTGTGAACTTTGATTTTTGCTTGATTTTTGTGCAGTAGCTTGTGGTTGAGCTGTCTGCGCTGGAGCTTGAGCCGGAGGTGTTGCAGGCGCTGGTTTCACCTGGGCATTGGGCTGCACTACACCTGCCGGTAGACCAGGAGGTACAACAGAATTTGGTGTAAATCCTGGAGGATACTGGGGTGGAGAAGCACCTTGTACCGCCGGCGGTGTTTGTATGGAAGGATATGTTGCTGCTTGATTTGGCTGAACTGCAGGTGCGGGTGTAGCTGCAGGTGGGGGAGTAACCTGGGATGCTGGTGCTGAAGAGGATGCAGGTCTAACCGTTGGTTGAGAAGAATTAACTCCTGAAACCATCGTAGATGCTGATGAAGCAGGTGTCGACGGTGGAGACACTGCTGGTGGGGGTGCCCCCATAGTTGCTGCGGGCATATCAATAGTAGGCGGTAGTGATTTTGCTGCTGCAGATGTCGTAGGACTTAGTTGTGTTTTGTCAAAAGCAATACCAGGGGAAGTTCTTGGTCCGCTAATAACAGTACTATTAGGATGATACATCCACGCTGCGTCGGTTTCCATCAGATATGAAGGAGGAATACCTGCACGTGATGGCATTGGAAGTGCTCCAGCAGCCGCTAGTTGTTCTGGGCTAAGAACTTGACTGACTTCAGGAGCCAAAGCTCTTCTTGCATTTACTGTCGCTGGAGCATTAAAAACACCGTTAGCATCAATTTGTGCTTGAATCAATTTGGCCTTCTCTGGAAAAGCACCCATCATTGTCTGGTGGGAAATATCACCACCCAATTCTAGACCAGCCAGATCCAATTTATCGAGAGGAGTATTGTACTGCTCACTCAACTGTTGGGGAGTTCTTGGTCCGCTACCTGGTGTTTTAGGAGAAGGAGAAACAGGTGGAGTAGTAAAACCAGAAGACAAGGGTGTGCCAGACAAGGTATTTTTTTGACTAGATAGCGCTTCCTGTACTTTTGGATTTAGCTGACTCTCATTAAGAGTTGGCATACCATTCCACTGAGATGGAGAACCGTGATGCCCATACTGTGGTCCACCAAGTCCATGAGAACTTGGCTCTGGAATAGTTGAGGGTGCTTCTTCAACTGCTTTACCAGAAACAAGTGTTTTATCTGATTGTTGTGCTTTCGGTACTTGTACTTCCGATTTAGGAGAAACCCCCATAGAAAGCTGAGTGTCGCCGATATTTCCAGCAGTAGCTTTAGGTGGAAGAGGTTGTGCTTTTACTTCCATCTTCGGAAAATTATTTAGGTCTACTGTTTTAGGACCAAGTTCCCTTGCACGCAAAGTATTTGCCTCCGTAGGTGGAAGTTTTGTAGGAGGCAAACTGTCACGTACAGATAGTACAGAAGAAGACATAGGTGAAACAGATGAAGCGGGTACACTCTTAGGAGTAGAGGATGGAATAAGTTCTGAAGAATGAACCATGTCGTAACCGCCGCCCGACAATGACGGTGGTATTACTCCCAGTTGAGATTTCCTAGCAGAAGAAGCACTTATAGATGGAGCAGCTCCTCTAGATTCTGGAAGAAAAGATTCAGGACCCATATGAATACTTGGGGCGGCACCTCGTGATTCAGGAAGAAAAGACTCCGGTCCCATTTTAATACTTGGAGCAGCTCCGCGTGACTCTGGGAGTCTGGCAGAGTTTGTTACAGCCTCTGGAGTAAAATCTACGTTTTTTGTGGGCTTTACAGAAAGAGCTGGAGTGTTACCCGCCGCATGATTTTTGGCGACATTGTAAAGGTCTTTATTTCCACCACGAAGGGCCTCAGCTGCAACTGCTCCGCGAGCTTGAGCCGCAGAGGCCCCAGCATCTCGAGCACCACGAAGAACACCGAGAGCGTGTGCATCATCCTGCAGGTGTTTCAAACCACCCTTACCAAGTGCTTGTTGCGCAAAATTCAAGGTGTTCGCTCCCATACTTGGACCGATAGCAACCTTTTCAAGAACTTCATTCAAAGCTTGCGCCAGCAGTTGATTGTCTCGAACAGAGGTACTCATAGAGCCACTTTAGCAGCACTACAACCGTTTGTGAGTAGCTAAAAAAAGAAAACTAGAATATGAAGGTCTTATATTTAAAACGTATATCTCAATCAACTTATTATAAAACTTTTCTACCTCACTTTCCAAAACATTCCTGTAAACAAGCTCAGGAAAACAGAACGTTGTTAGATCCTCTTCCCCTTTTTTATAAACACAGTAATCCAACAAGAAACCTTTTGGTACAAGTATTTCTGGTTCTTGGTTTTCCTCTGTTTCATCATCACCTAGTTCTTCAAGAATATCGGTACGAATTCTACGAACCACAATACTATGAAGAGGGTACATTTTGACGGTGTATATGAATGTAAAATTTATATTAAAATCTTCATCTGTATCTGAAAAATCTATGTATGAGTTGTAAAACTCAATAAACTTATCTCCTTGTAGGCTTATGCGTACTGAAACAACAGGCGTTATTAGTTTCTTGTCGTGGATTTCCATCAACAGTCTTATGACTATAAACCAAAGAAATTTGGCATGTTGTCTGGAACTCCATTCACCGCCGGATAATCTGGACCAGGTGTTTTATCCAAATCCGCAGTACTGTACTCGTAATCTGGACTTTCAATCTGAGCAATAATCTTTGAAGCGGGTTGAATCTTTCTATCTGTCTTCCTTACAGGCAAATCATTTTGCATAACAGCTTTGTATGTTTTTTGAAGCTGACCGTTATAGCTACTACCTTCCATATCTAGTTCGAAGAACTCTTTAAATCGTCCCTCACAAAGAATATCGAGAGCTCTTGTTGAGCCTTTTTCATGATAAGCGCGCTGAAGAGAAATGCAGGCAGATACCGTGTCTGCGTTGTACGACTGAAGAATAGAACTCAAAGACTGCTCTGGATCTACACCATAACGTGTAGCCGCTTCTGCATCCAATCCTTTCAAAAAGATAAGTACAGCTTCTCTAGCCACCGAAATCTGAACTGAAGACGGTTGGTTGCTACTGATTATAGGATTGATTGCAGCATACAAGTTCTTGAATGCATTCTCTTTATTCTCTGGATGAAGAGATACACTCGTGAGCCACTTACTCAGTGCAGAAGAGAAATCCAAATAAGAGGATGAGTGGCTCATATGAATCTGCGCAAAAGGTGGCTGCTTTTTTGTTGAAAACGTTAGTCCTTTACTTGAATCAAGTGGAGGGGAGATTTGAAATCTCTTTGTACTTCTCTCCAACTTTACAATGGTGTGTGTTGAATCTGGGGTTTTGTAAGAAGAACCAAAAACTTTAAGCACATCACCAGTCTCCACCGCAGACGGCAAAGCTGGTGAACTAACCCAGTTCGAAGTACCTGGTGTTTTTGCATCTGTATCAAGAGGAGGCCATGCATAGTTGAACAAAGAACTAGCAGCTCCTTGTATTTTAATGGCGCTACTCGTGGTTTTATCTTTGGAAGAAAACTGAATAGTTTCTTGACCAAAACGAACCTTAAATTCACTTGCTGTAGGTAGTCCTTGTACACGGTACACCGGCATAATCCCTAGTATCAAAACCTCATCTGGGTAGGAACCATACGTTTGTAGGACAAAGTCCTGTGTATTAGGTCCGCTACTCACTCTGGCAATCATCTGCGGAGAAACAACCGAAACCATCCCAGGATTTGGCGCAATGTCATAAACAAAGTTCGTAGTTACAGTAGGTGTGCCGTCCAACCTCAACTTTGTGGAAGATACAACCTCTGCAATGGAGAAGCTTTGAAGATTATTAACACCAGACCTACCCACCACAACATCTCCCGCTGTTACACCCGCCGAAAGAAGGTCTCCCTGTGTTCTGTTAAGAAAGTACTGACCACTTTCCAGAGTAATAGTGGATTGTTTTCTTTGAACTCTAGACACCTGCATTTTCGAAGGGTCCGTTACATCGGAATACCCCCAGAACTCAGGGTGTGACGTTGTGAAAACAGCTTTGGCGGTAATAATACTGCTCTTTGAACTAATATCCTTCGCTACCTCGGAGCCAAGAACAAATCTTGTTTCAAATGTAGCTCCAAGAATAAAACCGAGAAGCTGAGCTCCTTGATTTTGCGTTCCGTCTGGTGGTCCAACAATATCTGTTGAATCAACAGGTACCTCAAGAATCATTCGTGAACTAATAGCTGTGTCTACACTAATAGGTTCAATACGGAGCTTGAATCTGGTAGCTATTTGAATGTTGATGGAATGAGGCGCTGCTGGTGAAGAAGGTAGTCCAGCTAGAGCAACGGGTACCGCCATAGCTCTTTTAATCTCAAGACGGTCTACATTCCCACCAGGAGCTACTTGAGTAACAACCCAGTCTGTATGTTCGATGTCTTCAAACCCTGCACTAATAGCAGTAGTCATAAGTACTACGTCATCGACTAGAACTTGTTGTTGAGTGAAATCAGCACCAACACAACGAATAACCAGTACCCAATAGGGTGTGTCAAACACCTGAGAAATAATTTCATAAGTAGCCCCTGCATATTTCAAAGCAGATAGAGCACTAGTAATTTGAAGGTTGTATGGAGAAAGTATAGGGTTGAGCGCTGCTTTAAATGTCACAGCATCATAACTCCCCACACCAATCTCTGCTGAAAGGTCTACTGCAATGGAAGAGGTTATTTGTTGGTTAGTAACGCGAAGCATGAAGTAACAAGGCGTTCCTGGAATAGTAAAAGGTTCTAGAAGAGAACCATCCATAGACGGGTACAAGCAGGTATTCAAAGAAATATATTCTGGTACCGTCATATTCTCTGTAAGTATTTCGAGCTGATTGTTAGCACTTGTAATAACGAAAGGCCCGCTCTTATCACCGTCAACAGTTGCCGGATTTGCGGGTTTGCTTTCATCGGCATAAGGTCCGCCGTCACCTTCAATTGGATGAATTTCCGATGGTGCTGAGTACCCAGCGTATTGAGAAACAACAGTTTTAGCTACCAGTAGCTCTAGTGTTGTTTGCTTCAAATCCTGTCTACGAAGTTCCGGAGTTTTGATTTTCCAATCATCTTCTCTGGCTTTCAACATAGTTCCGACGTTTCCTACAGCCTTCTTGGCTAGGGTTACTGGCAACTGTAGAGAAGAAAGTTCCGCAGGTGCATTTACAAGCAATGCTACCCGTCGTTTCGTTTCTGTATGTGCTGCCTCAAGAGAACGAATGAGAGTGGGAATACTTTTTTTGGCTTCTTGTGGAGTCGGCAATACTGCCGCAGCTCCTTTTTCATCAACACCTTTTAGCTGTTGACTTGGTCCTTGAATAAAAGTTTCTATGTTTTTCTTGAAGCGAATGTAACTAGGAATTTTGTCTATAGTAGTCGGTGCTTTCTTACGTAGGAGCAAAGCAGAAGAAAGCTCTTGTACTGCAGTTCTAGCTTGAACAATTGGAGACATATCAGTGATGGGTTCAATTTGTTTCTGTGTAGCCATCACCGCCGTAAGCAATTCATTAAGAATTTCTATCTCTGTAGAGACCTGTTCCTGCAGAAGTTTTCTTCCTTGGTTTAGAAAATGATAAGGGGCCTTAATTTGATGAACAAAAAGCTGTGCTACCGCCTGTTGAAAATCAGCGAACGTACTCTCCGTATGTCTTGTTCCAAGAGCAGTGTTTTCACGGCTAAGTCCTGATTTGAGAACTTGGTCTACAACAGACTCAATTTCATCGCGGGAGTACGTCATGAGCTGATTGTATGGCTAAAAATAAAATACATCCATAAAAATCTGATACTACCGAAGCATCAATATAGGGTTTGGTCTCGGGACGTTTTCAATGCTCATCTCCCCAAGAATTTTGTTTATTTTAGTACGTGCTTCTTGTGTAAAAGTATTCAAGATATCTCTTTGTGTTTTATCTGTAATAACTTCGGCGCGGTGTACCGCCAGTCCAGACATACAACTGAACTCCCAACGCTCCAATCTCCAGATAGAGGAGTCAAACACAATAATACTTCCCCTAGCCTCTGTCAGCAAAACCGATAGCAAGACGCGGAGCATAGGAATCATCTTCGCTTCAATCGTAGTAGTTTCGAAATACACACGCTTATCTAGAGAATGTGAACGAATAACAGGAAAACCGAGTTCTTCCAACAGAACTGGCAATGTTTCTGTCTTGGATACTTTCTCCGCCATATCAGCAAAATATTTGTATGCCTTTTTATCTTTGTGTGCATGGATAACAGAGTCTTTATTCTCCATCCATCCGCGCCATTTGAATATGTGCTCAATAAGAGCTTTATGTACTTGATGGTACTTCCCTGGTGGAAGTTCCCAGTCCTGTTGAATGATAAAGGCTTTAAACGACTCTTTTTTCTTTGTAGTCATGAAGTCTCCTTACAGAATTCTTATGCCCACCAAAGTAGCTATATTTAAAACTGTTTCAAATCCTCTACTGCCTCCAACACGTCGTTCACTGTAAACGGTAGATCGTCTTTATATCTTTTAGGCTTCGTTACAGAGCGCCTGTACTCTCTCGGTCTACCAGAGGCTTTAATATCTTTTGGTGTTAGCTCTCTAATACGGTTTCTTACTTCTTCTGGTTCCAGATCTAGCAAGGAACAAATGGACAAAAAGGACATCAGTTTGCTTATACCTTTTCTCATTTCATAGTCTGGGTGACCTGGTTTCTCTTCGAACAACCAAACATAAGATGCCTCCGCTAGTCGTTTTTCTTTCAGTCTACTGCTGTTGCGATAAATAACCCAATCACTTGCTGCCCGTTGAATAACTTCTAGATAAAGTCCTCTACAACCATGTATTTCTTCAGGATGAAATAGTTCCTTAACTGACTCCTCTTCGACACCCGGAACAAGTGGAGATAGCATCTCAAACACTTGCATCTGGTACTGGTTGGCGTTCTTTAGACGACCAACACTAGCTACCACCTGCATAACAGAAGCAAGTAGTGCCACGTAAGCGGGGGTATCGTATCGTAGAGACATAAGGCGCAGTTCACTTCAAAAGTTCCGTTTATAATTGCTTCATTAGGGATGCGAATGAAGTCATTATTTCTTCTCTTGAACGTAATTGTAACTGTTCCCGCTGACCTTCCCATCAAACGGATATAGTCGTTTTCAAGGTATGCGTCCAAGATATTTGGATCTGAGGATGAAACAGACACATAAGTTGTATGCGGAGTTACTACTACAGAGTCAGTCATTGTCACAGCAACAGGAACATCAACTATCTGTCCAACGGCTACTTCTGTTGGCAGTCCTGTAAACGAGAGACTTCTTACCTGCGGAAACAAAACATCAACAATGTTCCAACTAGACTCATCTGGTACAGCTATGCGCTGTGAAATAGACTCAATAGTTTCTACTCGTGCGTTATACATAGCCCCGCGAACAAGGTCTATCGAAACCCAACCATTTTTATCTGTTGTGGCGTAGACAGTATCTTTAATAATGGCTGCTCCGTTCATTACCAATGGAAAAAACTCTGGGACGAACGACAACTTTATCCCGGCTGCTTTCACACCCGTAATTCCACGGAAGAAACCAGATAGTCTGCAGAAGTGGGGATCTACCGAAGTTGGTAGTGATGTTAGGTCACACTTAACAATGAAACCCTGAGTTGCAGGTTCACTTGTAGTATCAAGAACTTCTATATAAATAGGGTTCTTAATTTTCATACCAAAAGCAAAAAATCGTAGCTGGTACACACCAGCGGCAGGCAACAAGAACTGGGCTATACCGTTTTCATCTGAAACACCGTCACCGAAGAAATCCTTTCCGTCTTCAGAGTGCACGCGAACGTACACATCTTTGACGAGAGTATTTTCGTTCAAACGGTCTTGAAAAACGATGTCAACGGTTTCGAACATGGGAGGTCAAACAACTCTTACACCTGCCCCTGTTGGAATCAAGTGTATTGTTTCATTCTCCCAAGGCACATAAGAAGTTCGAAGAGGTGGTGTATCTTTAGGAAGTCTTTTCGAAACAATATGACAGTTCAGCCGCCTTGCTTGAAGTCCCAACTCTTTGAAGTAAAGAAGAAGTGTCTTTCCTTTTATCCAAGGAAGTTGCTTTCTCTCTACTCCACCTGTTTTTACTGGGTAGATAAAAACAACTACCCCCGTCTCGGCGCCCATTCTATGTCCTTCACTTGAACTGCGAAGGAGTCATCTTCTCCGTACGCAGGGTCAAACAAGCTGAACGACGTAACACTTGTGTCCGTCGGTACCTTGATTTGACGTACAAGTTCAAGACCCGCAACCTGAAAACGTACTGTCGTGCCACGCAGAAGATAAACTTCGAGTCTACCGAAGGCGTCTGTCTTTCTAGAAAACTTATTGTCTGTCACCAAAGAGTTCTTCACGTTTTGAACACCTTCAGCAGCAAAGAAAAACTCTCTATGTGGGTCTGGATTACCACGAAGGTCTACAACGTTCGCATAAGCGAGAATACGTTCCGACACAACATCTGGTTGTTTCTGTATCTCTTGAAAAGGCAAAGAGAACGTTGTGTGAACCATTTCAGAAAAATCCGTAAGTCTCCACTTGTACCAAACACTATCTCCGTACTCTAGGTCACGGACTGTGTACCGAGTTGTATTAAGTGAAAGACTTGGTCTTGGCTCTCTACCTCTTGAGACAAGTCCTGGGTAAAGACCAAACAAAACAGAAGCGTCGCTCTCACCACTATTCAGAACTTCCAACCTGGAGTACTCACCGTAAACGTTGTTCACGTACAAATAAGGCTTGTTTTCTTTCATGAAAAAAGAAACTGTATTATTTGTTTGTTGATTTATCTGCGGAAGAACATCTGCAACAGGACCTCCGCTTGTAAACTCTATATCGTACTGAGTATTTCCTACTTTTAGTGAAAGGGTCATTCCTGTTTCAATAAATGTAGTACCAAGTGAACCGTCTGTATATTCAAGATATACAAGGTCTGGAAGAATAGCTGGTGTATGTACTCTGGCACAAAGTGGAGCCCACTCCCCCTCAATAGCAGAGCGCCAAACGTCCAAACCAAACTCGACACCGTTCGACAGTGCAAACTCCACGGCGTCTGGAGTCATATCGACAACGAGAGAACGGATGACGGGGGCACTATCGAGAAATGTGACGGAGGCCATACCCTATTATCTCATGGTTAAAATGTAACACCAGGAGGCAAAAATGGAATCACGTCGGCCGCTGGCTCCGGTTCTACCTTCTTTTTTCTGGGCATTGCGAACTGTGCGTTCGCATTCTGGTCTACAATAATATCAACGTTGTGTTTGTTCTCTACGTCTACACGCCACTGTGTAACAGACTTGTTCAACTCAAGAAGTTCATTCTCGAGTTCCTTTTGTTGGCGAGCAAGTTCCTGGCGTCGAATAAGAATCAAACGAAGGCGCAACGCATAGTTCTCCGAGACAAGTTTCTCTTGGTCTGTGAGGAGGTTAACAAGTTCTACGGCACCCGCCGGCTTGCCTCCTTGCTGTTGCAGCCCTAGTTGCGGGTTTAGTTGTGCCAACATTTGTTGAAGTTTTTCTTGTTCGCCCATCTTATGCACCACTCAGAAACTGTCCGATGCTATCTGCAACCAAGTCACTTGTTTCTTGAAATGCGTTATTCGTCAGCCTGTCGGAACCGTTTCTGCCTTTCAAGATTCCTTTACACAATGCAACCTGCTGTTGCAACCTTTTTGTTTCTTTTTCATGGCAAGAAATAACAGCCTCTTTTAGTGCATCAAGTCTTGCGTTTCTTTCTTTTGCAGAACCAGCCATAACTATAGTTTACGTATCTCTAAACAAACCGGTAGCTAAAAATAAAATAGTATAGAAAAAGTACTACTCACTGCTATCTGGTGCAGAACCTTTTCCTGATTTCATCCACTTAATAGCGATATCAAGAGCCCGCTTCTTCATCACAGCACCTTCCTTCCATTGAGAGGACTCGAAACGCTCTGCTTGTGTTCCATTGCCACGTTCGTGGTCAACGTACTCTGTGATTGCGTTGTAAGCGGCCCAGAGTGTTCCGCGAATCGTCTTGATGTCTGAACCACGACCACTTTCAAACAACTTCTGAATAACAGGAAACACACGCTTTCCTGTTTTCTTCAAGTCCTCTTCCACCTTCTTTATGTCAGCAGCAGCTTCACCGATATCAAGCGCCATCTCTGCAATAGCGTTCTCAACAGCTAGCTCTTTGGGTGGAGTAAAGATTTGTGTAACGTACTGCTTCAAATCCTCTTCATTAACCCCGCAGTCAGCCATACGACGGTACACTTCTACTGTCGTAGAGAAGCGCTTCTCAGCAATATCCATTGTATTTCTAACAAGAGATAGTGCTTCATGTATGTTCTTTGTATGTTTGATTCGAAGAAGCGCCGAAGCGTGTCGGTTACCGATAGCTTCAGACAACGTGTTGGCACACACAACACGTATGTTCGTGAAACCAGCTCGAACACACTGAGTACCATCATGTGAGTTAGACAAAAGAATGTAACGACGTACTGGATCTCCAGGAACGATATCGGTTTCGAACTTATCCAAAATTCTCGCGAGTACCCATATACGAGCCCCATCACGAAGAAGTCCTGCCGACTCCACTTCAACCAACCCCAAATCAATCATTGGTTGAAACCACTTACCCGCAGATTCATTTTGCAAAATAGTCATACCTGGACCAACATGATGAGCAAATATCTGCTCCTTTGTTGTACCTGGTTCGTCTCCAGGAATATCTCGGTAGAAGTAGTAAGCCTCAACAGGCACTCCTTCTGGAGTATGCAATCGTTTCTTCTTCACTTCATAATTTCCATTTATCATCTCAATAATTTTCGACATATCTTTTTCTTTACCGTCGATAGGTGTACCGAGAGCGTGCCAAGGTGTACCGCCTTGAACGTTCCAAACCATAGAAGCCTTACCGTCTCTGAGTTCTAGTTCGTGTGCCATGTGTCCTTTTTTTAGTACGATTTTGCGTACTAAGTACTTGTCCCCGAAAGTACTGTATATTTTAAAACTTCTTTGTTACCGAACAAAAAGCTGTGTGCTTTGTTAATAATATCCGTCTTGATTCTTGACGCTTTTGCTTCTGAAATATTGAGTGTTCGTGCTAGCTGGCGGTTACTCTCAATGTGCTCGTGACCATCGAGACCTGTTGAGTGATAGAAGACTTTCAAATACAAATCTTTATGCTTCTTAGGTGGCCAATCACTGTTCTGAATATGGTCAGGCATCAGACCTGCCACCTCATCCAAACGAGAAGCACCTTGTGCACCTGGATCGTATTGTTGACCTTCGTCACCAACAAAAGAGCTTGCGGTCAAATCTTTCCTTTGAGAACGAATTGTTGCCGCAACCATCTTTGGTGTGAAATTTGTATTAAAGTTTGTCTTGATATGGTCAGCAATTTCTTGATGAGTTGGAGGACGGCCGAACTCATCTTCAAGTTGAGCACGCGCGTTATTCACCTTACCAATACGACCTGCAGCGCTTTCACTCATACGAGAGGCATTGGCCGTCTCATTGTTTTTCCGAAACAACTTCATCAAAGGTTTCTCTACGAACGTAGAAATAGCGAAACCCGTTTCCGGGTTGTATTTATTCCGCAAAGTATGGTGCAGAATCTTTATACCTTCCGCCATCAGCGCTGTTTCGTCTGTTGACGGGGCACGGTACATATTTACTTTTTGTTTGATAATAGGTTCATAGATTTTCAAAATAGGTTCAAAATGGTCTGGATGCCAGCCGGAGTCCTTCCAGGCATGCCAAAGCTTTACTTCTTTTTCTTTTCTTGAAGTAGGTACTTCCGCTGACAACTTCAAGAACTCATCCACCTCTGACATGTAACTCTCCTTTGCCGATGAAGAACTCGATGCCTTGCGACACCAAGTCTCTAGCAGATGCTTCTTTTCTCAAAGAAGGAGACCTTGCGTTTTGTGGTCCCTTAGAAAATAGTTCCTTCATCAAAGCAGTATCGGCTACACGAGTAGCCGCCATCGTGTCGAAATTATCCTTCAAGTAGCCGTCTCGTTCACTCAAAACTCTTTCTCTTGAGTTTTCCCACGTGTTGTTGGGAACGTTTCGAACAACCTCTTCACGGGGTCGTTGAAGAGGAGCTTGGTCCTCTGTCGTCGCTGCTTCTTGAGCAAGTTTAGAGAAGGCTTCCGCGAACAAAGGGGCTTGGTCTTTCTTGAAGAAGTTCATAACGTTATATGGTAGCAGATTTCATAAGACACAAGCTCTGGAACGTTGGAGTAACTACGCTGATAAGAGTTCCACTTACGAATGAGGTCTTCCCAGTACTCCATCCTCATTTGATGTTCCATCAGACGAATAAGATTCTTGGCGTAAGGGTCTTGTTGTCGAATCTTTTCTACATAAAGAAACGGTCCTATCCGTTGCTTACAGAAGTTACCGAGACCTTTTTCTGACGACGGGTAAATGAGACTTTCTACCCTGTCACCACAAGAGACAAAAATAAGTACCTCACCCTCTGGATTTCTAGTGTTACTCCTCTTCATCATCAACAATATCTTCCACTGGAAGAAAATAAACAACGTCAGGAAAAACTCTAGAACCCATCGACTGTCTCCATGCGCCAAGAGCTTCACCATAGTTCTTGCTCACTATGTATTTTAGGATAAGTTGTCTATCAACTTCTGTAAATGGTACTTCACCATTTATAACAGCTACTTGCTGAAGAATAATATTATTGACGAAGTGCTTTATTGCTATTTCTATTGTTTTGTACAAAGTAACAGACAAATCTCCGTCTGCGGATTTGTACACACAAGCAAACGCTATCGGGTCTGACATTGTTACTCTCCTTGGACAACTCTTATACCTTCGGAGAAGCAGTGTTTGTATTACCAGGAACCATCCTGCTACTAACAGTGCTTGGATTCATCCCCATGGCATGCGCAATGCCTGAACCCTTCCCAGCAAACCCAGGAGTTCTACCTGCACTCTTTGCTTTGGCCGCCAACCCACCAGGCGTTAGTGCAGCGCCAGCGGACTTCTCCGCTTTCGGTGTTTCTTCTTCGAGCTTGTGCATAACATCTGGGGGATAGTTTGGTGGAACGAATGGATGCTCTACAATCGGTGGCAAAGTTTGTGGTGGTACCTGTTTTTCTTTCTCTTTCAAAAATTCTAGTATTTTCTCTTTTTGTGCTTTTTCTTCTACTGACTGTCTTACCGAAGCAAGTCCGCCGCCAGTAAGGGCACCATGTGCCATGTTTGTCAGTACTTCTCTAGTTTTAGCAAAACGAACTTTGTTATCACCTAGAGGCGACTTACCTTTCATCAAATTAGAGCTAAGAGAGATAATAGGGCTAGCAACAGCCCCTATAGCAGCCATACGCATTACTTGGTCAGTAGGCATCCTGTTTCTTACTGCGAATTCGTAGCGGTCCAACGCATCCCTAGCTTCTTGTTCACTTATCTCGCCGAGTTTTACAAGTTCATCCATAAAAGAATTAAATTTATTCAGAGAGGCTGACTTTTCACTATCTCCGCGCAATCTATCTACTGTTTCTTGTCCTACATAAGAACCAAGTGCTGCTCCCGTAGGTTTCGTTGCATATGTACCCCAAGCAGTAAGAAGCTGTTTTCTGGCAGCAGCTAGCTGTTCTGGTGTAGCACCTAGATTTTTCATATTGCGGTATCCCTTCAAAGAGGCACCGGCTTCTACCGCCAGCATTGGAATACTCAAAGCAGCGGGACCGTACTTACCCAAATCTCTTATCGTTTCATTGTCACTTAGACCAGACAAAGCACCAAGAGCAGCACCACCAGTGAAGCCAGGAGTGGGTGTAAATTGATATGCTGTTTGAAGTGCTTTTGTTGGTAGAAAGTCATCCAACTGGGAATGGCCTATCTCATGGGCCAATAGAGCTGGAGCGTTGTGTGTATTTCCGACGACTATTTGTCTCTTCAAAATAGCAGAGTCGGGAATATAATAAGAATTATCACTTCTCATTTTACCACCTATATTTTCCAAGGCTTTGTTATAAGCACCTTCTCTTACTTCTTTGTCCAATTTCCCGAACAAAGGATGTTTTGAAAACTCATCAAAAGATTTTGCTCTGATAGAACCCCTACTAATAGGAGTATCAGTAGAAGTTTCAAGTTTTTTCAGCAGTTGTTTATCGCCAGCAAGTTCTTGAGTGTTATCTAGCGTAGAGCCTAGTACTTCTGCTGCAACAGGAGCAGCGATACCTCCAGAAGTTGCAGCAAGAAGCTTTAGGTCATTTCGTTCCTTCTTTTTTTCTGAAGCAAATTTCGAAGTACCTAGACTTTTTTTGAACTCTTGCATGGGTATCTTCTCGATTCCACCGACAACGCTGTTTCGCATGTCTTTAGTGAAGTGTGCCAAGAACATCTCTTTTGCAGAAGACTCTGATGGAAAGCCGAGCATCACTTTCTTTTCATCTTCTTTACCGTTAATCATCTGCTTGATGACGTAAGCAAAAGAGGCGTTCTTGTCGTCGCCTACATACACATCTAGGTCCTCTCCGTCTCTTGCTTTTGTTCCTGGAAAGAAACCATAGTCGGTCAAATACTTACGTACATTTCCGTCTTTGAACTTCTGTTCAAAGCCCTTCGGTCTATCAATATGAATTTCAATCCCTTGAAATTCTATTTTCTTCTGAACACGGTCCGAACCTTGTTTTTTAAACTGCTTCGTAGCAATAGCCCAAGCCTCAGACTCAGGCATCGAAGGGTTCTTCTTCAAAAGGTGGTTGGCTCGTGCGTGTACCCACTCAGGCATGGCACGAGAATAACATTACTTGTGTAGTAGTCCCCTCTTTTTCAACAGCATCTCCGCCGCCACAGGTGCTGCCAAAACACCGAGACCAACTGTATCTACAGCACCCTGACCTGCGGGACCACCCAACAGAGATAGGTTCTCTTCGGGAGTACCTGTTCCATGAGCCCGAGCATGTGCTTGCATCTCATCGAGACCGATAGTACCCAAAATACCAAGGCCGCCGAGCTCATAAGCATGCTCATGCTTGTGCAGATGCTGAGCAATCTGCTCCGCAAGACCAGGAGGAACCACCTTTGTATTAGGTGATGTAAAGAACCCACCTGCTAGTTTTTCTAGCTCATCAAGAAAAGCTGCTTTGACTTGCGGATGCATAAGAAGACTGTACCAACCAAAGAACAGTAATTCTAGCGAAACAAATCCCTACCCAACTGACCAAGTACTCCAACAGGTTGGATACCACCTTTACTGTTCTCTCCAGTGTAAAGACTTACATCGCCGTCAGCTTCTTCTTTACTTAGAACTTCATCTTTTTTTCTATTTTCTCTTGCCCTGTTCACTTCATTTGAATCTTCGTAATCTGCGTTCTGTAGAAGGGTGCCTGGTGTTCTTTGTGCTTTTTTAATACCAAGCTCATGCAAGGCAGCAATTTGTTTAGCCCCATGCTCTTCTGCTTTTTCTAGCATCGTCGTTGGGAGAGCTGGGAAGCTCCCCCTTCGGCTTTTGGGAACATCGCTGCTCCCGTCGACGCACTTGTTTTCACAGAAGGTACGGAGTCATCTGCCATTAGTGGCTCTATAGGACCCTTTTTCGGACCAGCCTTAATAGCGGCTTCTTCCGCTTTCATCTTTTCTATTCTGTCTTTATTTTTTTCTAGATTTTTCGCCCGTATTACAGACGCTGGAGACGGTTCATAAGTACCTTCTAGCTTTGCTACTTCTTTGTTCATTTGATCGTTTTTGAACTTTTTCAGTTTCTCATCTACAATTACCTGTTCTTCTATACCTTGCGGAGAATGACCCCATCTCTTTGAGTAATTTACGGAAGGAACCCTAGACGTAGGAACACCTTCCATAGCCATTGCATTGTATTCAGCGGGGTGAATACCCTTGTCAAAATATGCAACAGAAGGTCTTTGCGAGATAGGTGCTGCATTGCGCATGTCCTTAACTACCTCTTCAATAAATTTATTTTCTGTTCCCATTATTTTATGTTGAAAGGGCATTTCTGCTCTTATTCTTTTTTCGAACTCACTCCACTGCGGGTGGTCCATATGCATTCCCTGTTGAACACCTTCATTGATTATATTTCCAAGTCCGTGAGCCTTATTTTGTATTCCTTGCATTACTTTCTTTTTCGCGAAATTACCGGCAAATCCTAGTCCACCCAAAAGTCCCGCCACACCAAGGCCACCCGCAATTCCTTTGCCGATACCTTTCATACGAGAAATGTTTGCGGCTCGTTGTGCTGCAGCAGCCTCTTGTGCCGCTCGTTGAGCCGCCTGTTGAGCTTGATATTGACTGTGCATATATGTTCCGGCACCGCCAGCAGCCAACAAACCCGCGCCACCAATTAGTGTTCGATTATCTTCTTCTGCTGATTTGACTGTATAAGGTCTAGCTGTAATAGCCGAGCCAGAGCTAACAGGTCCTTCCATTTTTCTAATAGCACTTCGTATAGCGGCTGCCTCATCCATAATTTTTTTGGCTTTTTCTTGGTTATGCGCTGTCACTTTGTTGGCGGCCCAACTAACACCGCCAAACAAAAGAGGGGCTGCAATAAGAGCTCTATCAACATTACTCATACCGCCTCCACGTTGCTTCGCTAGTTGTTCGACCTGCTTCTGAATACTGCTCTCCATGTGATTATGGCCTGCCATCAAGCCAGCACCTAGAAGACCAGCACCGCCAACACCCATCAAAGCTTTACCAATGTTTGATTGTGTATCGTCTTCAGCGAGTTTTTGTACGAAGGAGCGGAGAACCAACGAGGATGCCATAGACGGATACTACCCGAGAACACCTCTTCCAGTAAGAGTCGTTACATATTTTAGTACCGCTTCCCGCCGTATCTTTCGCACATCCATCTTCTTGGCACCTTGTTCTCCTTCTTTATAACCAAGAATCGTTTTGATATTTGGAGTGAGAAGACCAAACAAGTTTTCGTACAGACCGAAAGCTCTTGAGTGAAAGCCCTCGATACCCTGATTGGCTTGTTTTCCTTCTTCATCAAACTCAAGGTCTGACGTACCGAACATATCGACAATACTGGCGATGGGTCTCCAGTTGTATGTATCAATAAAAGCTTTTATGTCCAGGTTTTGGGCTTTTACGTAGCTGTATGTGAGAAGAATGAAAGCACATGCCTGTGCAATAGTTGCATCCTCATCAAGTGCTAGTACCGCCGGCACCAAACGTAGAGGGTCATCTCCACGGTCTGTTTCCGTTGCTGCATCTGCCATTTTATCCACCGCATCTTGGTCTTCACCGCGTTGCGGGGCTCCTGCTGCATCTACAACTTGTGTCGGGTCTGTAATGGCGTCTGTACGGAAAAGTGCTTGATAAACTTTTCCAACATTCTGAGTCATCCAACAGTCTCCGTACCAACCAGGTCGAACAAGTTCCTCCACTGGAAGTTCAACTTTTTCACGTCGGTACTGAGGTACTTCTTCTCGAATTCTGTAAGCACGAAATGTTACCGCGAACTGACCAAAAGAATCTTGGAAAGCTTTGCTGTACTGGGTAGGGTCTACGGGAACACCGACAGTAACTTTATCGGGCGGTTCTTGTGTTCCTTTTCTACGAGGCCCCAAATAAACAGGAAGCTTCCACTCTTCGACATCATTTTTGATACGAATTCTACGAGCAGTTGTAACAATATTTCCGCCGTATTGGTCTGTTACATCTTGTACAAGAGCAATGATTCCGTTGTTCGGACCGAAGTCACCAATCTTAGGTGCTACAAGTGAAGCGTAATCATCCTCACGAAGAACATCGCCCGTCTTCTTTTGTATCTCTTGGTCTTCCGGTCTAATTCCGCCAAGAAACTCAGTAGATTCATCTGTTTGTCTTACATAACCAAACTCAAGACTTGTCTGTCCCTGCATTTGGGAGAGTGAGTGTTGTAGGTTCGTAAGATTACCAAGAAAATGGGAGCCAAGAGACTCCGCCATTGTCTTAGTTGTTTGGTTGATAAGTTTGTATTGTTCCCAGAAGTTATTTATTACCGCAAACGGTCGTTGACCGTTGATAACAAACGACGGGAAACCACAGGCAAGATAAGGCATGAACAAAGCACTGACTTGGAGTTGTCTTGCTGAGAAACGGTAGCGGTAATACAAGAAGTTTGCTGAACGCTGAGCAAAACCAACTTTAGAGTCGAACTTCTTCTTGTCTCCCTTAGCAGCTTTTCCTTTTCCAGTACGTATACCGAAAATACTGAACTCACCTAGCTTCTCAAATACAGGAAGAATACCTGTATAGATTTCATGGTCCATAATTCCATGTTCAAGAAGCTTTTGTAGTTCAGCTCTTTCTCCCTCTGGAGTCATGGCTTTAGGAGCAAAATAAAAATTATCAAATAGCTCATCTTCACCGAAGAACTCATCGTGAGTTTTCAGGAGAAGACGGGTGGGTTCCGCTAGATAGTTTCTTGAGTAAGTAATCTGGGTGTATTGGTCAGGGAAAATAACGTTGCATCTAGGAGGAGAAGTAAACCAAGTATCCGGCCTAAAGATATGAGAGATAAGTTTCGCAGGGGTAGCCATCTCTGGGGAGGTGACATAAATCTGCTCATTTAGAGCTCTGATATAACCCTCTTGTACATCGCCAAAGTGTTTTAGAATATCGTCTACTTTGATATTAGCTACTTTAGTAAATCTTGCTCGAAACTGTGAAATAGTTGTCTTTGCTCTGGTAAGAGCACTAGAAGCTTTTGTTAGATGAGGAAGAATGTATTGATAGTTCTCTTGTCTGGCTCTTCGGATAAGAGTTTGAACTGTTTGGTATTGAAAATCTACAAACACAAGAAGACTTTCTCCAATATCACCTTTAATAAAGGAGGCGTCTGCTTCTTCTTCCGAAACAGCTTTAAGCGCGGCCATACCCTCCGTAATACCGTTATTAAGGTTTCTAACCTCCGTTGCAAAGGTACCGTGTGCAGCGAACGGAGAATCTTCTAGTGTGTATCGAAGAGAACCAGAAACCTTATAACTACTTCCCGGTACATAAAGCGGTGATGGTTGAGAATAAGTCTCGTAATAAATAGCTCCGCCGATTGAGTTAATAGCTTGTCGAATTGATACTTGTTCACCGAGCCCATTAAGAGTTCTTCCAAACAGGTCATCGTAACTTCCGCCGAGGATTCGTTGGGATGAATCGTCACCGTTATAACAATGGACCATCTGCGACATATGTAGTCGCAATTCGGCTATTGAGAAGAAAGGATTTACCCCACAGAAGCTATCTCTCTTCTTTGGGTCTGTACCTCCGTAATAGTAGCCACCTATTGCTTCAACAAGATGAATTAGTCCGCCGGCAACACCCTTCAATCCAGGGTAGCTCTGACTTGGTGTTTGAATAATGTTGATAATGGCTCCACCATTGGACTCCAAGAAATCACTAAAGAGTGAACTACCACCACCAGAAAAGAGTGCTTTAACACCTGGGCCAAAGATATCTCCACCACCAAATTGGTATGCACGGTCCCAATAGCTAGAAAGGTCCAAGCATTGAAGAACAATAGACCTGTTAGCAACGTTCTTCGTGAACTGAAAGCCAGTCGTTTCTCCGCAGAAGACCAATTTAAAACGGTCGTTGCGTTGGTCCTTCGCTAGTTGCTCAGGAGTTATTTCTCCTTCGTCTTCAGGGTTCTGAGCTCTCGACTTCTGTTTTTCGTATGTAGTTGGATCGTTATAAATACGATTCGCTCTGGTAACAGAGTGGAGAGAAGTAAGACCCGAGAAGGCTTCTGCATAATCAAAGAAGAAGAGATGAACAAGCATACCTGGTGGCCAGCGTGTTGCTTCCTCCAAAGGAGGTATCTGAAGGGAAGCAGCGACAGGACTGTTTGGAGAAGCTTGAATATTTGCTGCGATGATGGGTATTTCTACACCCTCAACGAACAAACGAAGCTTGAGCCTACTGGCAATGAAGGTAGACATAAACCAACAACCACCGTCGCATACACCGGATTAGACTGAGTTGTTGATGTGTTCGGGTTCTTCTTTCCGTTACCTTTATTACCGCCTTGAGAGCCTTTTCCTTTACTTTGGTTGTATGCTTTTTTTGCTTTCTTGTAAGCGTACTTACCTGGGTCCTCATAAAAAGTCTCTGCATCCTCTTTAACGGAGTCATAGACTTTTCCAACGGTAGTGTGTTTTCCATTGACCGTTACAGGCGCTTTTTTCAAAGCATCCTTTGCCTCTTTATATAGGTCGTCAGCAATGTCACCAACATCATTTTCATTCAAGTATTTCTTGGCTTTCTTCGCTGCTTTTTTGGCGTCTTTTACACCATCTTTTATTTTGTTAAAAAACTCTTTCGGTGAGAGAGACTTTCCGTTAAAAGCACCAGGTCCGTTACCAAAACCAAAACTATCACCTGTTGAAAGGTCTCCAAAACCTTTCTTTGTGTCAAAGCCATAACCATCAGGACCGGAGCTAAAACAATTACCTAGCTTCTTCCAGAAGCCGGGTTTGTCTGCGTTCTCCTGGCCCACAAGGTCGTTCATCAAGTTCTGAACTTCATCCAAAGGAATTTGAGCTACTTCGTTAGCAGCATCATCCACCGTCGGTGTGGAACGGTCTTGCAGTTTTGGTGGTTCACCATAGTCATAAGACTTGATGTACTCATCTTCGTTATCAGCGATTTGACCACGAAGACGAGAGAAGGCGGGCATCGTCCACGGTGGTTGTTTACTGAGGTCTCTGGTTGGGTCATACAACTCAGAAACAATCTTGAAGAAGCTTTCTGCGTCGTAAGCATTACCGCGATAATTACCAATCAAATCACTGTATTGACCGAAGGCAGCTTGTGCAATTTCACTAATCGGGAAGTTAATACTTCCAACTTGTGAAACGTTCGAAGTACCAGTTACGAAGACTTTGAACGAAATGTTTACATGTAGCGGGTCATTCGATGTCTTCTGTTTTTGAAGTTGAACCATATACCCCTGAACAATGGTGTCGTCGTAATACAAATACAACCGTGCACCTAGTTCTACAAGTTTCGTACCGCGAAAGTAAGCGTCATAGTTAGCATCAAACTCCGCCTCCCAGTTAAAGTCATTACTGTTAAGTACCACTGCTGAGTAATCAATAAACTGAGGATGCTCTCCAAAAAAGAACACATAAGCATCGCCGAAGGTTTCGATAATTTGATGTTTCTCCATTCTCGCCGTTGTCGCGGACTGAAGAATGAAGTTTGTGGTCATCTCATCGTACCCAATATCAGAGCTCTGTGCCTTCTTGGTACCAGAGTTCAACAAAGGTACTGGTGTACCGTCAGGAAGAATCACCTTCATCATCGCGAATGTGTCTTCCTTGATTTCCAAACCACGAACAGGTCTACGCGCTTCGTTAGCACCAGCCCTTCTTCTCGGACCGCCGCCATCAAAGTTGTTGTTACTGATTGGTGTTGAGACAAGTTCTAGGTAGACGGCCACGAAGCACCTCGAGGTACATACTAGATGACGATGTTAGTCTTGATAAGAACATCTTTCAAGTCACGTTCCACTTCACGAATTGCTTCTTCATTTCCCGTCTGTATGGCGTTGGCAACACCACGAACAAACCCGATGTAAGGGTCCTCGATACAGATGTCTGTTTTGACGGTTGCGGTGTACAAGTTTTGTCTGTGCCGGAACTTAAGAACCTTCACGTTTCGGGTGATGGAACAAGTAACGGGCTCAGACAAGGGTGTGTTTGTGTTGAAGAGTAGAGATTTCATTGATGTCACTCAATAGGACCATCTGGTTTGGCGTCTTCGATGTTGAGTACATTTACGCTCAATACACCACCGTCAGTATTTTTCTTCGGGAAAGCGGCCTTCATAGTGTTAGAGAGCTCTTCAAGAGAAGAGGCCATCTTATCAAAAAGAGGGTTCTCTTCTTTGTTCCTTTGGAGATTCTTCTCTTTCTGAACTTCAGATTTATCAATACCTGCGAGTGCTTGACTTCCTTTGCCAGAGCCTTCTTTTTTGTACACATCCAAAGCAGAAGCAAGCTGCTCTCTATACTTCTTCGCTGCTTCTCCAGACAGGTCTCCAAAACCCTGTTTCTCCATCAACAAATTAACAGCGCCTTCTGTATTATCACTCGCCAGAAGCTTTCGCTCCTCACCCTTCAGAGCTCTCGTGTTTATCCCAAGAGCCTTGGCCGCAGCGAATCCTTTACCTGCACCCTGGTAACGGTCGAGTGTTTCTTGAATCTTTCCTTCACGTTCGAGTACAGAAGCCTCTCCTCCAGCGAGGCCCATACTTCTGTACTCTTTCGCCATACTCTTCTTCTGTGCGGCGGAAAGTTTAGAACGAACCTCTGCTTTATCACTGTTACGCTGCCTGGCCTCATCCAACCCACCGTCAGCCAGATTTGAATCTTTTTCAGCACCAGAAATAGCAAATTCTTCTAGGTACGTTCTGGCTTCAAAACTCAAATCTTTAGCAGCTCTACCAGAAAGTTTTAGTCCGCTATCTCCTTGTTCTACAAGGCCAGACTTCAAATAACCACTTAGTTCTTCTTTACCTGCATCTCGTACGCGCTTCTCTTTCTTAGCAGCGTTTTCACTCTGCATCTTACGTACAGCACCAGATACACCTTCTATGTGTTTTCCAACCTCTTCTTCACTAATACCCTGCTGGGCAGCTACATGCTTAATAGCGTCTTCTTTAGACATATCCTGCCCCATAGCCTTATTAACCATACCTGCTGTTCGCATAGCTTTTAGAGCATCTCGTTGTGCTGCCTGTTGCTGTGAAAGAGCTCCACCTTCTCTACCTTTGGTCTCCTCCATAGCATTTAGAGTGGACAACTGTTTATTAACAGTTTCCATAGCCTCCGCACTTTCTTCTTGAGAACCAAATACTCTTGATACTAGATCGAACCCTTTCTTAGAAGAAAGGTACTCACCAACAGATCTAGTAAAATTAGCGTTTTTACCAGCTTCTCCTGTTGAAACTTGAGAAATAGATTTACTAAGAACATTTGAGAAACCGCCCCTACTTTCAATGTCCTTTCCGACTTCTTTTAGAAAACCAAAAAAACCACCTGACTCTTTCATACGGTCTGCAAGTGCTGCACCACCTTCTACTTCCCGAAGTTGTTGCACACCCATTCCACTGGCTGCTGCCCTAGCTTTTTCTTCCTCACTTGGCTCTCCGCCACCGGTCAATCCTTTACCTAGATCCAAATGTCTATCGCCCGCGGTTGCATAGCGTTTACCGGAACTCATATCACCACCCCTAATAGATTCAGGAGCGCTGAAAGAATCTTGCATAGCTTTAGACATAAGACCTGAACCACGAAGAAGTCCGACTGTACGTTGCATTTGACCAGCTTCTCCGCCACCGCCTTTCTCCAAAATATCTAGAACTTGTGCAGCAGCACTATTACCTCCGATATTTTTTGCGTCTTTTTCTGCGTCGGCCCGAACTCTTTTTAGCAACGCATTAGAGCGTTCAATACCACCACCCTTAATGTCACCACTTGCCATAACATCAGCCAAGTAGCTCTTTTGAGCGGCACCAACTTTTAGAGAATCAATTGTTCCAGTACCACGTGCAGCTCTATCAATATTTTCAAATCTCTTAATATCCATCTCTGTAGCATCTTTCCCACCTTCAGCTTTATAGCCGGCATGTGCAAATTTTTCTGAGTCTGAGCTGCCAAAAAGCGGCGATTCATTAAACCTTGACACCCTATCCGAAGACATACCCATCTGGCGTGATGCTCCACCAGAGAGTCTATCCATAACAGTCCCCTGCCCACCGCCAAACGTACGGTTGAACATATTTCTTCCAGCAGTACCACCGGCAGCACTGCCTTTGAAAGCCTTATCAATATCACCAGAAAACTCCTGCACAAACTGTCCTGTCAATTGATTTACAAAAGACTCTACTGTTTGAGAAAGTTCGTTATACATGTTTGAACCAGCTTCTTGAAGCTTGTTATTTACATGTTCACGTGCCTCCTCCAACTTTCGTTTAACACCACTAAGACCAGAGTTCTTTCTGTAAATCTCTTTTTGTCTATTCTCTTTTGCAAGAGAAGATCTCTCCGCAAGCTTGTCTTCAAGCTCTGGAAGATTTTTCATAAGATTCATCTGAGCGTCCATTTCATCATTTGAAAGACGAACACCCATTTGAGCAAACCGACGTTGCATAAATATCTTTGAACGCGGGTCATCCATATCCATACCCTTGCTCTCAAGCCAACCACTCATAGAACGCTGTGCTGCAAATGGGTCGGCCTCCATCACAGAGCCACGGAGCTTTCCCTCGTTATGAATAAAATCTGCTCGACCAATTCTTCCAAGATTGCTGTAAGCATTTTGCATTGTACCGCCGGTGGAAAATCCACCCTCACCAAGGTACTGACCGAGAGCACTTTGATTTAGTTTTCCCTCAGCACCAGCAACAGAGGCATACATACGACGGCCAAGACTTGATTGAAGAAAGGCACCGGTAAGTTGTAGCTGTCTTGTACCAAAAGCTTGTCTTCCCTCAGCACCTGTAAGTCCTGTGGAATTATAAATATCCTCTTCTGTCATCATTCCAGTATCAACAGCACCACCGACAGCAACAGCCATCTTGGCTCCCGCCATCGCACCATTTCTTCCAGTACCTCCAATACTTCTAGAAATCTGAGAACCGATTTGTGCCATCGCACCAGTCTCAGCGGTAGAGATACCGAACAAGGAACCAGACTTCATAAGCCCAGTCATTTTCAACTGGTCACTTGCTTTGAATACACCCGACGAGCGCATGGAACTCATCGTTTGTTGTGCCTCTTCAAGAGAGGTACTTAGCTCCGTCGCAATTGTTTTTGCGTTCCTCACCATCTCTTTTAGTTTGGTGGTGAATTCACGAACATCAGAAATACCTCGACCCATACCCATGCTACCCATATTTCCAGCAAAACGGGTGAGCTCCTCCATACCTGTGCTTGCACCCATGGCATCCATACCCACCATGCCGCGCATTTCAGAACCGATGTTCGCCATCTGTGTTCTGTTGAAACCCCGACCGCCGGCCTGGTTCATAAACTGAAAATTACTATGCAGTGTTGTATTTAGTTGTTGTTGCTGTTGAGCACCCAAATACATCTGCTCAATACCATGTTGAACAGCACCGATAGCAACTCCACCCGCCGCAGCCCCCAGAGCAGCACCGCCGATCGCTCCGCCAACACCGAAACGCATACCTGCCATACCACCCTTAAAAGCAAGACTCATCGGGTCCACTCCCGCAAGTCCCATCCCGACGGCTGCAAGCGGTGCACCGATATTTGAAATCTTGTTCATACCCCAACCCGCCATCATGTCGGCGTTGGTACCTTGATACGCGTGACCCATCCCCATCCCGACGGGTGGATTCACCATCGAAACCATCTGCCCCATAGACATGTTCTGCATGGCCATCTGGCCATACATGGCGTTGATTTGGGCTATTTCACCGGATGAGTAAGGCACAAGGTGAGGATATCACCGTCGGCGGGTAGCTAAAAAAGAAATCATATGCAACGAGTACAACACCTTCAACGGGTGCTGTACTCGCTACACAGCAACGCCATAATCAACAGAACGCCGGGACGCACAGTGCCCCAGCGGTTCTTCTCGTACTCAAATACCGCAACCCAGCGCCAAAACTCACTTACTACGTTTTCGTCAGAAGCGACGGCAAAGTCGTTGCTTTTCTTTTCGATCCATTTCTCTGTCAGGCTCCAATGGAGTGGTTCTATTTCCATTTAGTGCCTCCTTTCTATAACCCTTATGCCGGAAAATGCTGATTTTTTGCAGTAAAACAAGTAACTAAAAATAAGAAGTGGCTGTTGGTGGACTCGAACCACCCTCTACACCTCTGTACGCGAAATGAACGCAAACAGCAACCAGGACTCAAACACACACACTACCTACCATCCACGAGGGCACACACAGAGGTTTGTTGTTCTTCCGTCTGAACTAAACAGCCGAGAAGTACATATCATAGAAAAGTTGTACCGCTAGTGGCAGAATCTATCGGCCCACGACGGGGGCCTGTTTCTCTCCCCGTTAGCTCCTGTGGTCTCCCGACCACAACTACGAATTGTTCGGAACGGTGATCTCAACAATCTGTCCCACCACACCTTCCGAACCTTCATCGCATCTAGTACTACTTTCGGTACTAGTACCACTATGCGATGTTGAACACTACCTGATGTAATTTCATAAATACGTTCCAACTCCTCCTCCATAAACTTATTCAAGTCCATCGTAAGTCCGATGGACATAAACCCTCTCTCGTCTTGAATCCTCTCTTCCACCGTCTTCATGGCGGTGGCCTGTACTCTCTCGGTTGTACAAGCCGGGACAACCGTCCCGTCGTGAAGATTAAATTCATGACCGCTGCATAGGTTAACGATATACAGACCATTCTTAGTAATTGCATAAGGTAGTCCAATTCTTTCTACCGCTTCAAATGTAGCGATAGAGCTAAAGGTTGGGGTGGAAGAAACGTCGGATGTTGATGTGAACGAGGAGTTTGTCATACTGTACTTATCACCGATAAAGAGTCTTATTTGCTAGTTTATTTTCCGCTAACGGATAGCTAAAAAACTACCACCAGAGCAGGAGACGCATCTCCTGCCCCAGTGTTCTGGAAAGCGCTATGACTTTCCAGAGACACAGGACCGATATGGTCCCAAGTAGATAGGCCATTTAGGGCCTCCTTTCTATCTTTCTTATACCGCTTATTTGTAAATAATTGTCCGCTAGCGGGTAGCTAAAAAAAGAGGTTTTCCCAACATACGTGTTGGTGCCTGCCTCCACAGGTGTATCTGAATTTTGAAAACAACAGAGGTAGCTGTAACCCTCTCAGAACAATTACAAGTATTCAGACCACTTGTAATAGCCACCTGAAGAGACGGTGGTTTCTAGTATGCCTTAGTTTTAACCTCTTCTAGTTAAACTATGTAGCACTTTTAATGTCCCGCTACATTACAGGCGACAAGTGTTAAGGCTCACCAACCGATGCTGGGTCATCACCCGTTACGGCCTTTGTTACTCCCGCAAAAAATCGTGGCCGCACCTAGACGTAATTGCGAGAGAGTGTGATTGAACAGTACTGTGCTTCTCTGCTCACACTATTAGTATTATTCCACTAATTCAAATATATTTGAACCTTCCACATTTGTACCGTTGGTGGCGGATAGCTAAAAAAGAACTCAACCTTTCGGGAGTCTTTTTTACCGTCTGTTTTACCAGGGGCTCCGGTATGGCCTGGGAGTAGTTTAGAGCCTTACTCATGGCTGGGGGTCAGGAACCTGTATTGCGCTTGGCGCGCTCTGCGGCCTCAGCTATTGCCTCAGCCGATTTGTCTTTTGCCCATTCGACCAAGATGTTCCCGATTCTGGAGAGCAGACCTGGCTCCTCAACGGGCCGCATTTTCGCGGCCTTCAACTCCATCATCTCCTCCGTTAGGAGGGCTTGGCGAAGCTCAGACTTCGCGATGGATACTTCAATGAAACTC